>ENA-OWNT01001328-OWNT01001328.1-seawater-metagenome-genome-assembly--contig:-NODE-1328-length-32005-cov-4.579930_pt1 | contig 32005 bp, 30 predicted proteins | sample MGYA00238136_ERZ651165 | MGnify/ENA primary metagenome ERZ651165 (study PRJEB26861, sample SAMN08777766) | seawater metagenome | isolation source: coastal seawater | place: USA: Florida | collected...
CCGCGCCGCGCGGATCGCGCAGATCTTCGCGGCGGTGAACCTGCGAGAGGAGTTTCTCGACCGCTACCCGCATGAGTTCTCCGGCGGACAGGCGCAGCGGATCGGCATCGCGCGGGCACTGGCCGCCGAGGCACGTATTCTGATCCTGGATGAACCGGTCTCGGCGCTCGATGTGTCTGTGCAGGCGCAGGTGCTGAACCTGCTCGCCGATCTGAAGGCAGAGTTTGGCCTGACCTACCTGTTCATCACCCACGATCTGGCAGTGGTAGAGGCGGTGAGCGACCGCATCGCGGTGCTTTACTTTGGCGCATTGGTAGAGCTTGGCCCGGCAGAACGCATCTTTTCTGTTCCTCGGCACCCCTACACCAAACTGTTGGCCGAAAGCGCCCCGGTGGTGGGCCGTGACCTGACAGCGCCCGAGGGCCGCGAAACCGAACTGCCCGACCCGCTGAACCCACCGCCCGGCTGTTCCTTCGCCGCCCGCTGCCCGCGCGCAAGCGACCGGTGCCGCGCCGAGGCGCCTGTTCTGGAAACCAAGGGCGACGGCGCATCGGTGGCCTGCTTCCATCCTTTGGTCAGATAGGCCCCGATTACCCCTGTCTTCATCTGATCCCCGCGACCCGGAGCGATAGCAGCTATGCGGACGAAGCCGCCTTTCACCTGAACGAAACCAACGACCTCTCATGATTTTATGAGCAGACATTGACCGCGCCCTTTACAACACACCGGTTAGGTCACCTGATCCTCTTCCCAGGCTTTGTTGCGCAAATTCGTTTGTGGGCGTAGTTTCCCCTTCCCCGGACGGACTTATCCTACGGCCTCTGTGACGGGTATGCCAAGGGCTGTGTAGCGGTTGAGGACTGCCACACGTATTTGGATTTCCGCGACTGGCGGTCGAAGTCTCTCGCCATGGGCGATTGGCCCAAGAGTTTCACACAATGCATCTTAGTTTCGACGCGGCTCCGTCGGCGATATCCGCTCCACCTCCGCCTGAAGTGGTCCCATCTTTTCGGACAAGTTTGCAGCGTTTCTAAGGTGTATCGGGTTTAGGGTCAGGATTCATATCCAGTCGATGGCGAGAGCTGTAAGGGCGATGGCTGAGAGGAAAACCTTCGGACAGCGGTCATAGCGTGTCGCGACGCGGCGCCAGTCCTTGAGCCGCGCGAACATGATCTCGATGCGGTTTCGCCTTTTGTACCGGCGCTTGTCGTATTTGACCGGGGTCTTGCGCTGCTTCCGGCCAGGGATGCATGCGCGTATCCCCTTGTCTTGCAACGCTTCTCTGAACCAGTCTGCGTCATAGCCGCGATCTCCGAGCAGCCAGTCGACATCCGGCAGACTGCTTAGCAATGCCCGTGCGCCGATGTAGTCACTGACCTGACCGGCTGTGACAAACAGGTTGAGCGGCCGCCCCTGGCTGTCGCAGATAGCGTGCAGTTTTGTGTTCATGCCGCCCTTGGTGCGACCGATCAGACGACCGCGCCCCCCTTTTTGGCGGCCATGCTGGTCGCCGTTCGATGTGCCTTCAAGTATGTTGCGTCGATCATCACGGTCTTTTCCTCGCCGTGTTCCGCAGCCAGGCCGATCATCATCCGGGCGAAAATGCCCTTCTCGCTCCAACGCTTCCACCGGCTGTAGAGCGTCTTGTGCGGTCCATAGGCGGCAGGAGCATCACGCCAGCGCAAGCCATTGCGATTGATGAAGATAATCCCACTCAATACCCGCTTGTCGTCCACGCGGGGCTTGCCATGGGATTTCGGGAAGAAGGGCTCAAGACGCGCCATCTGCGCGTCGGTCAGCCAGAAAAGATCGCTCATGTTACCGCTCCGTTTTGGGAGCCGTGAATCACGCCGCGCGGCGGAGATCAATGCATCCTGACCCTAAGTGGATCATCGAATAGAAGGCATTCGAAAGCAACTCCACCTACGCCAGCAGCCTCACAAGTCGTGAGCGTTTCAAGTCATAGCGGCACCCAAACAGCGCCCAGTTCCTCAATGGAAAAAGCGGCAGATTTTCAGTTGCCGCCAACTACATGATATACTTGGAATAAATGGTGCCCGGGGGCGGAATCGAACCACCGACACGAGGATTTTCAATCCACTGCTCTACCCCTGAGCTACCCGGGCACGGAAGCAGGAGGTGTCTCCTGCGGGTGGAGGCGTTCTAGGGGGTTCGGGCGGGGCTGTCCATAGGGTTTGAGAGATTTTTTGCTGGCATACGCAACGGCTTCGGGGCGCCTCCGGCCTTTGCTGTTCCGTCCGGCGCTAGAGCCTTCATTGCAAAGGAAAAGGCCACAGCGAATGCCGTGGCCCCTACCTGTTTCTCGCCCACAGATCAGGCGGTTTTTTGCGGCCGCATATCGGCGACATCGATCCCGGCAACGGCGACCGGTTTCTTCATCGCGTCGCGGCGGAAGGGCTCGCCCAGTTCCTGGTTGATCAGCGCCTCGATCAACGTGGTCTTTCCTGCGGCCTGATCCTTGATCGCCTGCTCCAGCGCCTCTGACAGCTCGTCCATGGTCCGCGCCACAACACCCTGCAGGCCGCAGGCCTTGGCGATGCCCGCGTAGCTGACTTGCGTGTCCAACTCGGTGCCGACGAAATTGTCGTCATACCAGAGGGTCGAGTTCCGCTTCTCGGCCCCCCACTGGTAGTTGCGGAAGACGACCTGGGTGACCGCGGGCCATTCGCCACGGCCGATCGCCGTCAGTTCCGTCACCGCGATCCCGAAGGCGCCGTCGCCGGAGAAGCCCACGACCGGCGTGTCGGGACAGGCGATCTTGGCGCCGACCACGGCGGGCAGGCCATAGCCACAGGGGCCGAAGAGACCCGGCGCCAGATATTTGCGGCCCTCCTCGAAGGACGGGTACGCATTGCCGATGGCGCAGTTATTGCCGATGTCGGACGAAATGATCGCCTCTTTCGGAAGGGCGCGTTGGATGGCGCGCCAGGCCATGCGGGGGCTCATCCAGTCGGGTTTGTCGGCGCGGGCACGCTGGTTCCAGGTGGTGCCGGGGTCGTCATCCTCGTGATCCATCGAGGACAGCTGCTGCGCCCAGGCCGATTTGGTCTGCGCGATACGCGCCTTGCGCTCGGCCCGGCCCTCTTCGCCAGCGGTGTCCGACAGCTGCGCGAGGATCGAGGTGGCCACTTTCTTGGCGTCGCCCACGATGCCGACGCTGACCGTCTTGGTCAGGCCGATACGGTCGGGATTGATATCGACCTGAATGATCTTGGCATTTTGCGGCCAGTAGTCGATGCCATAGCCCGGCAGGGTCGAGAACGGGTTCAGGCGGGTGCCCAGGCACAGAACCACATCGGCCCCGCTGATCAGCTCCATCCCGGCCTTAGACCCGTTATAACCAAGTGGTCCGGCAAACAGCGGATGAGACCCGGGGAAGGCGTCGTTATGCTGGTAACCCACACAAACGGGGGCATCCAGCCGCTCTGCCAACGCCATAGAGGCCGGGATCGCGCCGCCGATAACCACGCCCGCACCGTTCAGGATGACGGGCGACTTGGCTTCGGACAGCAGGCGTGCGGCTTCGGACACGGCGTCTTCGCCGCCGCCGGGGCGCTCAAACTCGACGATGGCGGGCAGGTCGATGTCGATCACTTGCGTCCAGTAATCGCGCGGCATGTTGATCTGCGCAGGGGCCGAGGCGCGCTTGGCGTTCATGATCACCCGGTTTAGCACTTCGGCCACGCGGGACGGGTCGCGCACCTCTTCCTGATAGGCGACCATATCCTTGAACGCGGCCATCTGTTCCACTTCCTGAAAGCCCCCCTGCCCCAATGTCTTGTTGGCGGCCTGCGGCGTGACCAGCAGCAGCGGCGTGTGGTTCCAGTAGGCGGTTTTCACGGCGGTGACGAAATTGGTGATGCCGGGGCCATTCTGCGCAATCATCATGCTCATCTTGCCGGATGCGCGGGTATAGCCATCGGCCATCATCCCGCCCGATCCCTCATGGGCGCAATCCCAGAAGGAAATGCCTGCCTGCGGAAACAGGTCAGAGATTGGCATGAAGGCGGAACCGATAATGCCGAACGCATCTTCGATCCCATGCATTTGCAGCACTTTTACAAAGGCTTCCTCGGTGGTCATTTTCATTGGGGGTCACTCCGCAAGAATGGGTGCGCGCTGGCCGCGCTTTGGAACAGGTTGTAACGGCTCGGGCTGCCCCGCCGTTAGGGCCAGTTATCTCGGCTCGCTATGGCCAAAAGCCGCGATTTCCTCTGCGATCCGTCGGATACCTTCGGGGATTTTTTCAGCCGCGATCGAGCTGTAGGCCAACCGGTAGTACCGCGACGGCCCATGATCCGGGCCGAAGAATCCGCCGCCCGGTTCAATCACCACCCCGCGTGCATATAGACGTTGCGCAAGATCCGCCGTGTTCACCCCGTCAGGTGCCCGCATCCAGAAACTGGACCCGCCTTGTTCATTGGCCCCGACCACCTGCAACCCATGCACATCCATCGCCTTGGACATGACCGCGCGCCGGTCTTCATAGGCTTTGCGCATCCGGTTGATCTGGGCGTCATAGTGGCCGAGTGACAAGAAATAGGCGACCGTGCGCTGGATATGCCCCGGCGGATGGCGCAGCACCAGGGCGCGCAGGGCCCGCGCCTCTCGGATAAAGGCCTCATCCGCAACCACATAGCCAAGCCGCAAGCCGGGAAACAGAGATTTGGAGAATGACCCGATATAAACCACCGACCCGGACTCATCCATTGATTTGAGCGACGGCGACGGCGCGCCCTTGAAGGACATTTCGAATTCATAGTCGTCCTCGACCACCACGAACCCCCGCTCTGCTGCCATATCCAGCAGCCGCTTTCGGCGATCCAGCGGCATCGTCACATTGGTCGGGCAGTGATGCGACACGGTGGTGAACACCACATCCGTATCCAGTGGCAGGGCCTCTGGCGGCATTCCATCGGCATCCACATCGACCTCGACCAGATGACAGCGGGTCTGGGTCAGAATTTCCCGCAATCCCGGATAGACCGGGTTTTCCATCGCCGCCGTGCGGCGCTGAGTCAGCAGGATCTGCGCCGTCATCCACAGCGCGTTCTGCGCGCCCATGGTGATCAGAATTTCCTCTTTGCGGGCGGCGATCCCCCGGCGCGGCAGAATGTGGCGTTGGATATGTTCCAGCAGGCGTTCGTCATCGGCCTCGTAGCGGTCGGCGGTCAGGATCTTGAAATCCTTCTGGCCAAGCGCCTGCAGCCCGCATTGCCGCCAGGTCTGATGCGAAAACAGCGCCGGGTCCGCCTGCCCGTAGATGAATGGATAGGCATAGTCCTGCCAGTTCACAGGGCGCAGCGGCAGGGCGGGGCTGTCAAAGCGCTGGCCAATCGCGCGGGTCCAGTCGATCCCGGCGCTGTCAGGCCGCCCAGGCAGGTCAAAATCGGGCGGGGTTGGCGCGGTATCGGACACGAAATACCCCGACCGCCCGCGTGAATTCAGGTAATCGTCGGCCACCAATTCGGTATAGGCATTGGTCACGGTGATCCGGCTGATCCCCAAATGCAACGCCAGTTTCCGGCTGGAAGGCAGCTTTTCCCCCGGCCGGAACCGCCCCGACAGGATGCCCTCTGCCACAAGCCGTTGCACCTTCTGTTGAAGGGTTCCCTCGGCTTGCGCGTCAAGAAAGAAGGACTCCACCGGGATCGGCATGGCTGGTTCTGTCCCTAGGTTGCGGCAGGTTCATCCACATGCGCGGGGGGAAGGGTGCTTGTCAATCCACTGGCGCTATGCATGGATAGGCTCTGGCCCTATCTGCCACAGGCGCCTCCCGGCACTCTGATCAAAATTCCGTCTTCCGGTGGAGAGAGATATGAACACCCCCTTTAACCCCAATGACCTCAGCCATGTGATCGAAGCGGATCGCGCCAATGTCTGGCATCACCTGATCCAGCACAAATCCTTTGAAACGGGCGAACCCCGGATCATCGTCGAGGGTAAGGGGATGCGGGTCTGGGATGCGCATGGTAAGGAATATATCGACGCCGTGTCCGGCGCTGTCTGGACCGTCAATGTGGGCTATGGCCGCGAACGCATCGCCGACGCGGTCCGCGACCAGCTGATGAAGATGTGCTATTTCGCGCAGGCTGCGGGATCCATCCCCGGTGCCCTGTTCGCCGAGAAACTGATCGAGAAGATGCCGGGCATGTCCCGCGTCTACTATACCAATTCCGGGTCCGAGGCGAATGAGAAGGCCTTCAAGATGGTGCGCCAGATCGCGCACAAGAAATATGGCGGCAAGAAAACCAAGATCCTCTACCGTGACCGCGATTACCACGGCTCCACCCTCGCCGCGATGTCGGCAGGCGGCCAGGACGAACGCAACATGCAATACGGTCCCTTCGCACCCGATTTCGTGCGCGTCCCCCACTGCATGGAATACCGCAAGGATGAGATTGGCCTGGGCCATCTGTCGGGCCGGAACTTCGGCATTGCGGCGGCGAACCTCATCGAAGAGGTAATCCTGCGTGAAGGGCCTGAAACAGTTGGCGCGCTCTGTCTCGAACCCGTCACCGCTGGCGGCGGCGTGATCGAAGCACCTGAAGGATACTGGGACCGTGTTCAGGAAATTTGCAAGGAATACAACATTCTGCTGCATATCGACGAGGTCGTCTGCGGCGTCGGGCGCACCGGCACCCATTGGTTCGGCTACCAGCATTACGGCATCAAACCGGACTTCGTGACCATGGCCAAGGGCGTCGCCTCGGGCTATGCGGCCATTGCCTGCATGGTCACCACGGAAGAGGTGTTCGACCTGTTCAAATCCGATCCCACGGATAAGCTGAACCACTTCCGCGATATCTCCACCTTCGGTGGCTGCACCGGCGGCCCGGCGGCGGCGCTGGAGAATATGGCGATCATCGAGGAAGAGGGGCTGCTGGAAAACTGCACCGCCATGGGCGCGCGGATGATGGGCAATCTTCAGGCGCTGATGGACAAGCATCAGATCATCGGCGACGTGCGCGGCAAGGGGCTGTTCCTGGGTGTGGAACTGGTCAAGGATCGCGACACCAAGGACCCGGTCGAGGAAAAGGACATCGGTGCCGTGGTGGCGGAATGCGGGGCGCTTGGCGTGATCATCGGGGCTGCCAACCGGTCGATTCCGGGGCGCAACAACGTGCTGTGTTTCTCACCCGCGCTGATTGCGACGGCCGCGGATATCGACGCGATCACCGATGCTGTGGACAAGGCGCTGACCAAGGTCTTCGGCTAAGCTCGACGCCTCATATCCGACCCAGATGGCCCCGTGGACCCAGCCTCCACGGGGCCTTTCTCATGTCGAATCCCCCCCGTATAGACGGATCACCGGAGTAGCGCCGGTTTCTTCATTGTTCCTTAAATATCCCGGGGTTTGGGGCAGAGCCCCAAGCGGCCCGACGAGGCCCCCGCGCAAGCGGGGGTTGAGAAGGGCCGCCCCCGGGGCGGCGCGCCAAAGGCGCGGCGAAATCGCCCGTCACAGCTAAGCTTCCCCAACGGGGTCTTACCGGCGAGCTGCTCCGGGCCCGGCCTCCCCTTGCCCCTCAGCAGCCGCCTCGGTCGACGCCGAAGGCGGCGAAACGAAAAGGCCCCCGCAACAACCAGGGGCCTTTCCAGGATCTATACGGGGTCAGATCAGCCCTTGCCCTTCCACGGCACCAGCAGCCGTTCGGCATAGCGCATCAGCATGTCGATCCCATAGCCGATGATCCCGATCAGGATGATCCCCATGATCACGATATCCGTCAGCTGGAACTTCGACGCCGCTACGATCATCTGACCCGCGCCCTGTTCGGCGGCCACCAGTTCTGCGGCCACCACCGTGCCCCAGCAGACGCCCATGGCGACCCGTGCGCCGGTGAAGATCTCTGGCAGGCTGTTGGGGATGATCACGTGGCGCATGATCTGACTTTTCGACGCGCCCAGCGAATAGGCGGCGTGGATCTTGGAGATCGTCACCCCCGACACGCCCGCCCGTGCGGCGATGGTCATGATCCATAGCGCCGCCAAGAACAGCAGGAAGATCTTGCCGCTTTCATCAATGCCGAACCAGATGATGACCAGCGGGATCAGCGCCAGCGGCGGCACCGGACGCATGAATTCGACGATCGGATCGAACCAGCCGCGGAACCAGTTGCTCAGGCCCATGGCATAGCCCAGCGGGATGCCCACGGCCGCCCCCAGGGCAAAGCCCGCCAGCACCCGGAACAGGGAATAGCCCAGATGTTCGGCCAGGGTGAAGCCACGATAGCCTTCCCGCGCGATCTCGATCAGCCGCTCCCAGACCGCCTCGGGCGAGGGCAGCCAGATCGGTTCCATCTGCATCCCGGCATTGGGGGTGAACCGCACGGTGCCCCGCCGGCTGAGTGTCACGACACCATCGCCGGTATCGACCTCGCCTACCTCATTTTCCAGCGGCTGCCCGTTCACTGCAACCACGCGAAAGCCGTCTTCATCGGCACCTTCGTCATTTTCGCCGGTCCGGATCAGGCTGGACCGGCCGCCGCCGATAGCAACACTGTCATCCAGCGCAAAGCCGTCGCCGCCATCCGCCCCTGCGGGCGGCTCAACATCTTCGCCCACCGGGTGGACGATGACGCGCACAGTGGCATCATCGCGTTCGCCGGCCGCGTTTTCCGCCGTATAGGTGAAGCTGGTTTCGCCAAGGAAGGGCCCCGGCACATGGATAGGCGAGATCACCGAGCCGGTGAACGCCCCCCAGATCAGGAAGATCGACAGCACCGAAATGACCGATGCCGCCCGCGTCGGGCGCACGGCGCTTTCATCGCCGAAGGTCACGGTTTTCAACGACGTGAAATCATGGCGCGATTCCCGCATCGAGGTGAAGGCGCGCACTGCCAAAAAGGCCGCGACGAAAATAGTGATATAGATCGCTGCAATCAGCATCACACGGCCTCCTCTGTACGGCCCATGATCTCTTCTTCCATATCCCAGATCATCGACAGGATTTCTTCTCGCCGTTCGCCGAATTCAGGGTGCTTTTTGACCTCTCGCAAGTCAGCATTCACACCCATATCGGCAAAGGGCAGGTTGTATTCGCGGTGCAGGCGGCCCGGGCGCGGGGCCATGACGATCAGCCGCTCACCCAGCAGCAGTGCTTCCTCGACCGAGTGGGTGATCAGGATGATGGTCTTGCCGGTTTCCTTCCACAGCTTCAGGACCAGGCCTTGCATCTTCTCGCGCGTCAACGCGTCCAGCGCGCCAAGCGGTTCGTCCATCAGGATCACATCGGGGTCATTGGCCAGGCAGCGGGCCAGCGCCACGCGCTGCTGCATCCCGCCGGACAGTTCATACACCGCCTTGTCCTTGAAATCCTGCAGGCCGACGGTTTCCAGAAGGTGATCGGTGATCTGGTCGCGTTCCGCCTTGGGCATCCCTTTCATGCGGGGGCCAAAATCGACGTTGTGGCGTACGCTCATCCATTCGAACAGCGCGCCTTTCTGGAACACCATACCACGTTCGGCATCGGGGCCGGTCACGGTGTGGCCGTTCAGCACGATCTTGCCCGAGGTCGGGGCCAGAAAGCCCGCGATGATGTTCAGAAGGGTTGTCTTGCCGCAGCCCGAAGGGCCGAGGACCGACATGATCTCACCTTCCTTGATGGTCAGCGAAACATCCTGGAGCGCTTGCACGACACCGCCATCCGGCAGATCGAAGCGCATGGAGATCTTGTCGAGCTGAAGCCCGGTCATGCTGCCCTACCTTCCCTGAAATTTCTGAGTCTCGCAGATCGGACGGCGCGAGAGATCCCGCGCCGTCCAGCATCGGGATTACATCCCGTCATGCACCATCTGCAGCGGGCCGGTATTGACCGCCCCTTCATAGGATTCGCGTGCCGCGTCGATGTTGCCGGTCGCCACGAAGAAATTGCCGACCTCAAGCAGGAACTCCTGCGTGCCGCCGCCAAGCCAGGTTTCGGACAGCTGTTCTTCGACCGAGGGGAAGACAAAGCCAGCCAGCGTTGCCGCGGTGGCATCTTCGTCCATGCCCGCATCCCGTGCGATCACCGGCAGCATCTCGTCGGTGTGTTCGCCCGAGTTCCACATGGCGTTCATGTCGGCAGTGACCGACAGGAAGGCGGCCAGCAGTTCCGGCTCTTCTTCTGCGAAGGAGGCGGGGACCGAGGTTACGTCGAAGACGTAGATGCCCAGTTCCTGCTTTTCGGCGCCGGACAACAGCACATTGCCGTGCTCCAGCATACGGCGCAGCGCGCCGCCCCAACCACAGGCCATGTCGAGCGAGCCCTGTGCCAGCGCAGCAGCGGAATCGGCGGGCGCCATGTCAACGACTTCGAGACTGTCGACGTCGATGCCGAAATGTTCCATCTGGCGCAGGAAGCCATAATGCGCGGCGGTGCCGATCGGCACGCCCACGCGACCACCTGCCAGATCGGCCACGTTGGAGGCGTCGATTTCCATCGATTCATGCACGACACAGTTGTCGTTGTCGGAATAGCTGACCGCCACATCGACAACCTGGATATCCTGCCCGGCAGAGGCCGCAACCACGAAAGGCGGCACGCCTTGGCTGAGTGAGATATGGACATCGCCCGAGGCCATGGCCGCCGACATCGCGGTGCCGGTATCAAAGGCGCGCCAGTTGATGGTGACGCCCATTTCCTCTTCGTAGATTCCCATCTGCTTGGCGTATTCGAAGGGCATCGGCCATTCGAGGAAGTAGGCGACGGTGATTTCATCCAGCCCTTGAGCGAAGGACGCCTGAGCGCCCATCACCAAGCCGAGAGCCGTGCCCGCAAGTGCAATCTTCTTCATTCCTAGTCTCCCTGTTCTCGGCACGGTATCGCCCGCACCCATGCTTTTTGCATGTGACAGCTTGCGAGTCCGCAAACGCTCACGTCAAGGAAATCGTGGAAGCTGGACTGATGAAGTTCTCAGTCTGGACTGATAGATTAAGGTCTACGGCAATCCGGTTTTTCAGTTTTCCGAATGCACGCGTAGTTTGGCGGCAATAAGCCCGTTTTTCAGGCCAGCCGTGGACGGGACCGCGGAATGGGTCAGTGCAGCCGGTCCGATCTGGCCGCGATTTCTTCGATGGCGGTCTCAATATCCTCGGGGTCCTGCGAGGGCACTGCATAGCTGCCGTTCAGCCAGCGGCCAAGATCCACATCCGCACAGCGGCGCGAGCAGAAGGGGCGGTATTCGGGGTCAGCAGCTTTCTTGCAGATCGGACAGGTCATCGCGGGCCTTTTGTGAAGCGTTTGGCCAGTTTGCCAGCTTCCATGGCGGGTTTCCAGAGCCGCTTGCGACGGGGCGGCCCGTCACCTAGCGTTGCCCCATGGGAGAGAGGACATGCACATGACGGCCACGGCGATCCGCAACTTCGATCTGAACAGCATCGGGCGGGCGTTTATCGACACCCCCTTTCCGACCCTGCGCGCCCTACGCGAAAACAGCCCGGTGCACCGCAACGCCGATGGATCAGTTTTTCTGACGCGGCATGCGGATTGCCTGAAGGTCTATCAAAGCCGCGCGATGCTGTCGGACAAGACCGAGGAGTTCGGGCGCAAATTCGGCCCCGGCCCGCTGCTGACCCATCACACGACAAGCCTGATCTTCAACGACCCGCCTTATCACACGGTCGTGCGCAAGCTGCTGGCAGGCGCCTTTACACCGCGCAAGCTGGCCGAGATGGAGCCGCTGATCGCGGAGATCGTCGCCGGGATGCTGGACGACCTGGAGGATCTGGGGTCTTTCGACCTGATCCCGGCCTTTGCGATGGTCCTGCCGACCGAGATCATTTCCTTCATGCTGGGTATTCCCGAGGAATACCGGCGCAAACTGCGCGGTTTTTCCCTGGCCATTCTTGGCGCGCTAGACCCGGTGATTTCGCCGGAACGTCTGCAGGCAGGCAATGACGCAGTGGCCGAGTTCGGCGCGATATTGGCTGAGTTAATCGCCCATCGCCGCGCACACCCCGAGGGCGCGGGTCAGGGCGAAGTGCTGGACAGCCTGATTTTCGGGGAAGTGGACGGACGGCGACTGACCGAGGAGGAGTTGGTACAAAACTGTATCTTCCTGCTGAATGCCGGGCATGAGACGACGACCAGTCTGGTCGGCAATTCCATCGGCATCCTGCTGGACAACCCCGACCAGTTACGCCTGTTGCAGCGGGAACCGGGTCATATTGGGACAGCGGTGGAAGAGTTTCTGCGGGTGCAAAGCCCCTTGCAGATCGGCAACCGGCTGGCGGGCGAGGATATCGCGCTGACCGACTGCGTGCTGCCCAAGGGCACCTATATCCATACCTCAATCGCCGGGGCGAACCGCGATCCGGAGGTCTTCGATAACCCGGAAGAGGTTGACATCACCCGCAATCCCAACCGGCACCTGGCCTTTGCAACCGGCATCCATGTCTGCCTTGGCGCGACACTGGCTCGGATCGAGGGGCGGATCGCAATCGGCGAATTCGTGAAGCGGTTTCCGCGCCTCTGCGCCGATGGCCCGGCGGAAATCATGGGGCTGGCGCGGTTCCGGGGCTATAGCAGCCTGCCGGTCAGCGTTGTGTGATCAGATCAGCGCCGTCAGCGGCCAGCGGTCGCGCTTGCGTTGCAGTTCATAAAGCCCAAGCGGCGTCCAGCCTGCCAGCACCGTGTCGGTGCCATCGGCACGGAAGGCGCGCCGCAGGGCATCTTCGAACTGGCGGCGGTCCTTTTTGGGCATCGGCGCCACATCCATGGTGATCTGACCGCCCAGCCCGCGCAGGCGCAACTGGCGTGGCAGGTCGCGGGCGGCGGCAAGGTTGGCTTTCAGCCCGGCGGCCAGCGAACTGTCCGCGCCGGTGTTCACATCAACGGCCACAAGCGCCGAGGTCGGCTCGATCATCATCGAGGCCCCGGCGGACAGCAGCACGGCGTCTTGCAGGACAGCGTCGATTTCCTCCAGCACGCCCAGATCGGCGAAGGCCCCGTCGCGGGCGATGACCTCATCGGGTTCGGGGCTGGCCCAGTCGCGCCAGGCAGTCATGTGGGCGTCAGGGGCATCGACCAGCAGTTCCGGATCACCCGCCAGATCAGCGGTGACGGCTTCCGCCAATTCCCGCATCGCGGCGATGTCCTCGGCCAGCGCATCGCCGTCCACCTCATTCGCGGCGCTGCGCAGGATCAGGCCAAAGCCTTCCGGTGCGCCGGACATGCCCGCATGAGCGATCTCCAGCAGGCGGTCGCGTTCGTCTTCGTCCTTGATGGATCGGGCAATATTCAGCCCCGGTGCGTCCGGCGTGACGATAGCATAGCGCGATTTGAACAAAAGCCGCGTGTTGACGGGCGTGGCCTTGCCGTCCGCCCCCATGCCGGTGACCTGCACCAGTAGCGGCTGGCCGGGGGATAACCCCTTGCCCTGCCGCAAAAACGCCGATTGCCCGTCCGGCAGGCGCAGCATCATGCCCCCCTGCCCCTTCAGGGGCCGGTCACAAACCCCGCGCAGGATCGCGCCGATCCCCGGCGGACCATCTTCGGGCGGGTCGATCAGCAGGTCTTGCAGCCGCCCATCGACCATCAACGCGGCGGCGGGGCGGTCGTTCAGCGTATCGAGCAGGACAATGCGGCCCTTCATGATTGTCTCCAGACCGGCCAGCCAGCGGCCGTCAGCAATTGCGCCGTTTCCGGCAGGGGCAGGCCCATGATGGCGTGAAAGCTGCCGCTGATCCACGGGATGAAGGCACCTGCGGGGCCTTGGATGGAATAGCCACCCGCCTTGCCGCGCCAGTCATCGCTGGCGAGATAGGCGTTGAGTTCGTCGTCCGACAACCGTTTCATCTGAACCCGGCTTTCGACCGTCCGTTCCCAGAGCCTTTCGCCCCGGCGCACGGCAACCGAGGTATAGACCCGGTGACGCCGGCCAGAAAGGGCGGTCAGGAATTCGGCGGCCTCACCCGCGTCAGCGGGTTTGCCCATGATCCGACGGCCCATGGCGACGGTGGTATCGGCACAAAGCACGATGTCATCGGCCCCGGCCTGAACCGCCAGCGCCTTTTCCCGTGCCACCCGTTCGACATAGGGGCGCGGCAGTTCGCCGGGCTTGGGATCCTCGTCGATATCAGGGGGCAGGATCGCGTCGGGCTGAATGCCCAAGACCCCCAACAGCTCTAGCCGCCGGGGGCTTCCCGATCCGAGAACAAGTCGCATGAAGCGATTACTTGAAGCGGTAGTTGATCCGACCCTTGGTCAGATCATAGGGGGTCATCTCGACCTGCACTTTGTCGCCTGCCAGAACGCGGATGCGGTTTTTCCGCATCTTGCCTGCCGTATGCGCGATGATCGTATGGCCGTTTTCCAGCTCGACCAGGAATGTCGCGTTCGGCAGGAGTTCCTTCACGACACCGGGGAATTCGAGCAGTTCTTCCTTGGCCATGGTCTCTCCTACAGTCATGATCCGCGTCAATGCGCGGAATTGGCGGTTAAATGCGCTTGATCGCCGGGTTTTTCAAGGCGAATCTCATCCGGCGGCCGGAAGTTGCGCCTCTGTGACCGCCAAATGGCTCTCGGGCCAGTGTGCAAAATTGCCCACCTGGCCTGTCGCGCGGGGGGCGGCAATGGCTTTGGGATCAACATCTGCCAACACCGGGCCGGGCTGATCTGTCAGGCCTTGCGCAATGATGCCGTCCGACGGCAAGCCGATATCGGGCGGGCAGAACAGCGCCGCGCGGCCTGTGGATTGGTCGATGATGTCGCATCCCTCAACCCTGCCGACCAGTGGGGCCTGCACCACAAGGCATTGGTTTTCCAGCGCCCTGGCACGGGAGGACTGGCGCACACGCGTCTGACCGGCAGGCAGATCGGTACAGGAAGGCACAAGGATCATGTCGGCCCCCGCCTCGCACAACGCGCGGGCCTGCAGGGGAAATTCACTGTCGTAGCAGATCAGGATGCCCACTTTGCCCAAGGCGGTGTCGATCAGCTTCATTTCATCGCCCGGCACCATGTCCAGCACATCGCGTTCATAAGGCGTCAGGATCAGCTTGTCCTGATGGACCACCGCGCCAGAGGGGCTGACCAACCAGGCGCGGTTCACCACACCCCTGTCGGTCGCGGCGGGACCGGACCCCGCCAGAATGTGGCAGCCATGCCGGTCGGCCAGGTGGCGGAACAGATCCACCCAGTCACCCGCCCGTTCCGCCGCCCGGTCGCGCCACGCCATCGGGGGGGCCTCAGTGGGGCCAGCGACAAAGGCCGCTTCCAGCGCTGCATATTCGGGCAGCACAACCAGATCGGCGGCGGCACCCTGCAACAATTGGTCGAGCTTGGCGGTCAGCACAGCCCAATCGGGCAGGCGGTCGCAGGCATAGGCGGTGGCGGCGATTTTCATAGGGGTTTCATCCAGAATTGCAGCGGTTTGGTGGTCTCTGCCCTGTCCCCGAGGTCTGTCCACGAGAACTGCGCAATGGCACCGGGGACCGGCGCGTAGCCGCGTTGGCGCCAAAAGGCATCCAACGGGCGGTAGCCTGCCGGACGGGCCGGGTGGTCGGCAGGGCGCTGGACGCCGCAGAAGGCGGAATGCGTCAGCCCGAGGCCGCGCCCATGGGCTTCGCGCATATCGAAAAAGGCGTGCCCGGCCCCCTGCCCGCGATAGCCCGGCAGCAGGACGGATTCGGCGCAATAGAAGATGTCCGAAAGGGCGATGTCGATGCCCGACAAGGCGGCCCCGAAATCATCGTTGTGATCGACCAGCGGCATCCCTGTCGCTGCACCCACCATCTGCGCGCCGTCGAAGGCGCCGATGACGGTGGCGCGGGGATTGGTGTAAAGGTTCAGATATGTCCGTTCATAAGCCAGATCACCGTCATAGAGATACGGCCAGTCGCGGAAGACCGTGATGCGCAGGCGGGCGAGATCGTCAAGCACCGGGGCCACATCCGCGCCGATGAAGCTGCGGAAGGTCAGGCTCATGCGGAAACCTGGGCCGTCCAGTCCGCCAGATTGTAATAGGTGACGACGCGAGAGATCCTGCCGCCTGACAGCGAAAAGAAAGTCCCGGCGGGCAAAACGTATGTCTGCCCCTTTGCGTCAGGCAGCCCTTCGTCTGTTGCCAGGTATTCACCGTTCACAGTGAACTCCGCCGCCGCGCGGGTGCCGTCCTCGGACATCATCACCACGATATCGGTCAGGGTTTCCCGGTAGCAGCGGGCCATATGGGCGCAGAATTCGCGGAACTTGTCGGTGCCCACGCGAACCCCGCCCTCATTCACGTGATGGGCCACATCGGGGCTTAGGCAGGCGATCATGGCGTCGGTGTCGCCCGCATTGAAGGCGGCGTAATAGGCGTCGATGATTGCGCGGCTCATTCTTCAGTCTCCGTTGGCGGACCGAAGCGGTCCAGCATTCGTTTCATCAACATGTCGCGGGTCTGGCGATAGGCGTCGAGCTTGGCTTCGCGGTTATTGCCGATGCCCGAGGGGTCGAGGATCTGCCAGTATTCCACATCGACGTGAAAATGCCGGGTCAGTTCCTGCGCCCGGCGCTGGCTGGCGGGTGACAGCGCGATGATCAGGTCGAACCCCGACAGGTCATCGCCCCATTGCTCCATTTCATCGAAGCTGCGCGACTGATGACTTTCCAGTTCAATCCCAAGTTCGGCGCAGACAGCGATGGCAAAACCATCAATCTCCAGATCGCCATGCACCCCCACCGACTGCACATAGGCGGACTGACCGTAGAGCTTTTTCATCAATCCCTCGGCCATGGGCGAACGGATTGCGTTGTGATCGCAGCAGAACAGGACGGATTGGGGAAGGTCCTGCGTCACGCCGATCACCCGCCGAAATGAAGGACGCAGACAAGGGTGAACAGGCGCCGCGCAGTGTCGTGATCGACATCGGCCTTGCCTTCCAGCCGTTCCTGCAGCACCCGCGCGCCTTCGTTGTGGATGCCACGGCGGGCCATGTCGATGGCCTCGATCTGGCTGGGGGGCAGTTTCTTGACCGCGTCGTAATAGCTTTCGCAGATCTGCCAGTAGTCTTTCACCACCTGACGGAAGGGGGACAGCGACAGATGGAACTCTGCCGCGTCTTCGCCACCTTCGGTATCGACGTCAAAGACCAACCGCCGTTCGCGGATGGCCAGACCAAGGCGATAGGGGGCGGCGGGCACTTCACGGTCGTCGCGCTTGGGCAGCGCAAAGCTGTTATCTTCCAGCAGATCGAAAATGGCCACTTTACGTTCCTGTTCGATCTCGGGCGTTGGCGCGGGCAGCCCGCTGTCGTCGATCTCGATATCACAGATGTCGCGGCTCATTGCCCTGTTCCTTCATTCAATCGATCCAACCGTGCACGCACGGACAGGCCATGGGCCTGCAAGCTTTCGGATGTGGCCAGCGTTTCCGCCGCCGGGCCGATGGCCTTCAGCGCCTCGGGTGTCATCTTGGCGATGGTTGTGCGCTTTAGGAAGTCCATGACCGACAGGCCGGATGAAAAACGCGCCGACCGTGCCGTGGGCAGCACATGGTTGGGGCCGCCCACATAATCGCCGATGGCCTCGGGCGTCCACTGGCCCAGGAAAAGCGCGCCTGCATGGGTGATCTGCTCGGCCAGCGCCTCGGGGTCGGCGACGCAAAGCTCCAGATGTTCGGGCGCGACACGGTTCGACAACTGGGCCGCCTCGTCCAAGTCACGCACGGTGATCACTGCACCATAGTCGCGCCAACTGGCCCCGGCGATGGCACGACGTTCGAGTGTCTCAAGACGCTGATCCACGGCCTCGGCCACGGCGCGCCCGAAGGCGGCATCGTCGGTGATCAGGATGGATTGCGCGCTTTCGTCATGTTCCGCCTGACTCAGTAGATCAAGCGCGATCCAATCTGGGTCATTGTCCTTGTCGGCGATCACCAGAATCTCGGACGGGCCCGCGATCATGTCGATGCCCACCTTGCCAAAGACCCGACGTTTCGCAGCGGCAACAAAGGCGTTGCCGGGGCCGGTGATCTTGTCCACCGGCTGGATCATGTCGGTGCCATAGGCCATGGCGGCCACGGCCTGCGCGCCGCCGATACGATAGACCGTGTCGACGCCCGACAGCCGTGCGGCCAGCAGCACCAGCGGGTTTGCCTTACCACCCGGCGTGGGGGCGCAGATGACCAGCCGTTCCACGCCTGCCACCTGCGCCGGGATCGCGTTCATCAGAACCGACGAAGGGTAGGATGCCAGACCGCCCGGCACATAAAGCCCTGCGGCAGAGACCGGCGTCCAGCGCCAGCCGAGCGTGGCCCCGTCGGGGTCGGTCCAGCGGGCATCCTCTGGCATCTGGCGCAGGTGATAGGCGCGGATGCGGTCTGCGGCCAGTTCCAGTGCCGCGCGTTCCTCGGCCGGCACCTCGGCGATGGCCGCATCGATTTCGTCCTGTGAAAAGGCCAGTGTTTCGGGCGTCAGGGCCATTCGGTCAAACTTTTCGGTCAGCTCGATCACCGCCGTATCGCCGCGCGCGCGCACGTCAGCGATGATGTCTGCCACGATATCATCCACCTCGGGCGAGTCTTCGCGCTTCATGTTCAGCAGCGCGTCGAACCGGGTGGCGAAATCGGCGTCACTGGTGGAAAGGAACTGGGGCATCTTGCGGCTCTCCTGACTGGCCGGAACGGGATATCCCGTCGCTGCGAGAGCGGCAAGCCGTTGCTTGGCCGCATGGGGCAACTGGCAATTGCGCCCATTCGGGATGCTGATAGGCTGCGGGTTCTGACAGCGGAGGCCAGTAGCGTGACAGACAGATTGCCCGATTGCCCGGATGACGTTTTGCAGGTCTCGGCCCCACCCTTGCGCGCGGTTCTGGCTGGGTTCCAGTGGCTCGCCAATCGGCGACAATTGTGGCGCTATCCGGCGGCCAAGGCCGCGACGGCGGCCGAGGAAATGTCGGTGATCGACAACCTTTACTGGATCTACAAGACATCGCGCCCGATCACAGACTATGAACGCGACCTGCCCGCTGACTTGCGGCCCAATACCACCGCGCCAGAGGCCATGCTGCCCGAAGGATTCACGGAAACCGCATCCCTGACCATAGGCGCGGGCGGCGATCTGTTGCGGTCCGCCGGGATTGACGGGTCGCAGGACCGGCTGTTCGAACACGTTGCGGATCTGCTATTCGACCAGGACATATCCTTTGCCAATTTCGAAAGCCCGGTGACGACGCAACCGCTGATCGATGAGGTGATCGGCGATCAGGGGCCGCCGACGGAATGCTGTTCCGCCATGCAGTTCGATATCCTGACCTCGCATAAGGGCAAGCGCTTCGACATTTTGAACACCGCCAATAACCACATGTTCGATATGGGGGTTGAGGGGGTGGAAACGACGTTGGCGACGCTGGCGGATCGGCAGATCCTGCCGCTTGGCACCAACGCGGCGCCTGACGACTACGGGCGCGCGCTTGTGATCACCCGTAACGGAATCAAGATCGGCTTTGCCTCTGCCGCCTTCGGACTGAACGGCCATGACCTGCCGGAAGCGGAGACATATCGCATCCATATCTCGCGGCTTCTGTCCAAGAAGGGCCCGCCTGACCTGAGCCTGCTGAAACGGCAGATTGACGACTGCAAGGCGCAGGGTTGCGATTTCATCATTGCCTCGGTCCATTGGGGCTATGAGTTCGAACTTTTCCCCCGCACCGTTCAGATCGAAGCCGCGCGTGAACTGGTGGAATACGGGGCCGACAGCATCCTGTCGCATCACCCGCATGTCATCCAGCCGGTGGAATACTACCGCCCCGCCCGCGATCCTGACCGCGTGGCGGTCATCGCCCATTCCCTTGGCACCCTGACCTGGGGTTTCATGGCGCCGCATATCGCACTCAGCACCGTGTTAAACCTGCGGCTGGCGAAGGGTGAGCAGAATGGCGAGGCACGCACCTATCTGGCTAGCGTCGTCAACACGCCCGTTTTCCGCAGCTATGTGGAGGAAGATGGCCAGATGATCACCCGGCTGGAGAAACTGGCCAATCATGCAGGCAATCCCGACAGCCCGTTTCCACAGAACTATCTGGAACGGGTCCAGGCCTATGCCGATCTGGTCCGGCGCGGGTAGCGCCGGTCACAGGTCTTTTTGCATTCGGGTGACCTCCAGCAGTTGGCCATTACGGGCCAGTGCCCGAGGCTCTACCCCGACATCACGAAACCCGGAGGCGAGATAGAAGCGGCGCGCGGCGTCGTTACCTTCCGCAACCGACAGAACCAACCGGGTCATCCTCTGTCGCTTCGCTGCTTTCATTGCGGCCTTAAGCAACAAGCGAGCGATGCCCGTGCGCCGCTGCGGGGCCTGCACATAGACCGCTGTGAGACTCCCCTGCCCCGGCCCGTCCGCGTCGAGCGCAGTGGAGCCAACAAGCGTCGCCCCTACGAACGCCCCGAAGATTACACCACCTTCAAGCCGCTCTGCAAAATCCGACAAGGGCCGTCCGGCCCAATCGTCATGAGTGGACCCGTAAGCCTCGGGATGGTTGGCCAGTGCCTCCAGTCGCAAATCGCGCCAAAGCGCGGCGTCCCCGGCCTGCAAGCGCCGGATACGGACCCGCCGGGGCCACAGGCTCATTCCGGGTGGTCCGGCACCTTGCGCGACGGGGCCACATAGGGGCGGGTCACGTCACGCAGGGTCACGTCGATGCATTCCACATCGACCGCCACCGCACCGTCACCGGCCAACACCAGCGTGATCCGCCCGGTGCCGTCTTCGCCCTCGGTCCAATCGAGCGCCAGCAGCGAAAGAACCGTTTCAGGTGCACCCCTGTCTATCCCTTGCGAGGCGACGGCCAGCACATCATCGATCACAAGCACCGACTGCACCCGTTCCGGCGGATGTTCCCCGATCCGCGCGCCGTCTTCCCACCGGAACCGATTGATCAGCAGCGCAAAACGGCGCTTGGTCCGGTCCCATGTCATCTCGCTCATTGGGAAGACCGCGTCTTGCACCAATGCCGAGATCACCCGCAGATCTTCCCCATCCAGCGCCTTCAGGCGCAGCGGCTCTTCGCCGCCGTCCTCAAACCGTGCATCAGCCATCACCATGTACCCGTTCGATATGCGCCCCGCAGGCGCGCAGCTTCTCTTCCACCCGTTCATATCCGCGATCGAGATGGTAGACCCGGTTCACCACGGTTTCGCCTTCCGCAGCCAGCGCCGCAAGGATCAGTGACACGGACGCGCGCAGGTCGGTCGCCATCACCGGCGCGCCGCGCAGCCGATCAACGCCGGTCACGGTGGCATGGCCGCCATGCACGTCGATCTGCGCGCCCATGCGCACCAGTTCCGGCGCGTGCATAAACCGGTTCTCGAAGATCTTTTCTTCCAGAACGGACGTGCCTTCGGCGGTGCACATCAGCGCCATCATCTGCGCCTGTAAATCGGTGGGGAACCCCGGGAAGGGTTCTGTCACCACATCAACGGCCTTCACCCGCCCGTTGGCGCGGCGCACTTTCAGACCACGGTCGGTTTCCTCCACCTCGATCCCGGCCTCGTTCAGCTTGGCAGTGAAGCTTTCCACGAGGCTGAGCTTGCCGCCCAGCAATTCCACCTCGCCGCCGGTAATGGCGGGCGCCAGCATATAGGTGCCAAGCTCGATCCGGTCGGTGACAACAGGATGGGTCGCGCCGTGCAGACGGTCGACGCCCTGGATTTCGATGGTAGACGTCCCCTCGCCCGCGATCTGGGCCCCCATCGCCCGCAGGCAATGCGCCAGATCGACGATCTCTGGCTCACGTGCCGCGTTCTTCAGAACCGTGGTGCCCCTGGCCAGTGTCGCGGCCATCACCACGTTTTCGGTCGCGCCCACGCTGGCAAAGCGCAGCTCATGCACCGCGCCTTTCAGCCCGCCAGGGGCCGCGGCGTGCAGATAGCCGTCGCGCAGCTCGATCTCTGCCCCCAAAGCCTCCAGCGCAGTGATATGGATGTCCATCGGCCGCGCGCCAATGGCGCAGCCGCCGGGCAGCGAAACCTCGGCCTGGCCGTGGCGCGCCAGAAGCGGGCCCAGCACCAGATTGGACGCGCGCATCTTTCGCACGATATCGTAATGCGCCATGTGATTGTCGGCCCCATGCGATGACATGGCGATGACCTTACCGTCATTCATCGCCGTCACTTCCGCGCCAAGCGAGCGCAGAAGTTCCGTCATGGTGCGGATATCCGACAGGCGCGGCGCGTTGGTCAGGGTCAGCGGCTCCTCGCTCAGCAGCGTTGCCGGCATAAGCGTCAGGCAAGCGTTCTTGGCGCCCGCGATCGGAATGGCGCCATTCAGCTCCGTTCCGCCCTTAATAATGATCCGATCCACTGCCTTGCCTCTCTGATGTTGTCCGAGCCTGTCCGGTGGGGCCGGTCAGCTCTTATCCTGTTCTTCCCCGGTAACCGCCCGGGCCCGGGCCTGCGCCTTACGCTTACCCATGTTCGCCTTCAACGCCGCTTTCAACCGGTCTTCCCGGCTTTGCGGCGGTTTTTTCCGGGTGGGCTGCCCTGCATTCACTGGAGGTTTCGCTTTGCTCATGTGCCCTTCCTTACTACCATGGTGAAAAAGGGTCCAGATTGCGCTTGCACCATGCAGCGATTGAGTCTAATTCACCGCCACCGCGAAGCGGGCCGCAGTAGCTCAGTGGTAGAGCGCGTCATTGGTAATGACGAGGTCGGGAGTTCAATCCTCCCCTGCGGCACCATTCTTCTCTTTCAGTGCACCAACCCCCATCAAAACCTTGAAAGACTTTGATATTTGAGGCGTTCTCGCCCCTCAACTCGGTGGTATTGGATGCGGTCCTGGAAGGCCGGTTTCAGGACCAGTCGACGGGCGTTAACGCAGTCGTTTTCCCATATTTTACAGCGGCTTGTAAGTGACCCGAGGCAGCGTTCCAGGTTTTCGTTGAAACCTGTTTCGGTGGGGCCTGTCTGGTAAGCGTTTCAGCCATTCTGGCGCGGATTTTCTCCAGATCGGTGATCTTCGTTTCGTAGGCCCGAACGACGGTGTCGCCGGTTGCCTCCACAATCCTAGCGACTGTATTTATCAAGTTGCTTGGTCGGCAGCCCTTTGGCACCCACTGCCTGATGGTGCGCGCGAACTATCGTACTATCGATCATCAAGAAAGCATGTGGCACCGCCCCGCTTTCGTTCTGGGCGTCCATGATCCGCCCCCAGAGACCTGCCAGTGTTCAACGCCGGAATCGCCGATAGACGCTGGACCACTTACCAAATTCCTAGGCAGACCTCGCCACTGGGCTCCGGTGCGGGTGATCCAGAAAATCCCATCGCGAACAAGGCGGTGGTTGCTGGGGTTGCGTCCATTCGGGACGCGGATTGTCAGGATGAACCGCTCAAAGAACGCTCATTTCTCATCCAACACCAGGTCTCGTGCCAAGCTGGCCTTCATCGCAGATACCAGCTTGAACCACCCGTAACGGCGACTGTGAACCCCTTTTGTCAGCACGGCCTGGCCGAACTCCCGACCATACACGTGGACCCGCTAAACCGAGACCAGAGATGTGGTCGGTTTGCACTCGTGCTTGGCTGTCTGCAAGACTTGCACACTGGTGAGGCGCGACCCCAGTCTGGATTCTTGATATCGCACGGTGCTGTTCGGTAACTTTTTTACCTTCGGGTTCATCTCTTGCGTTGAAACTGTCGACGGGGCCGCGTTGATGTTGTGGTGCGTTGCGACGCCAAGAAAATGCGCGACGAGTTCTAGAACAGCCTCATCGCTGTCAAATACCAATACTTCCATTCCACCTCCAGGGTTAAAGCGTCCCACCGATTCGTTCTTGTATCGCCCAAAATTGAGGCTGTATTTTGTCAAATGGGCAAACTTCACCCCCTCCAAATTCCCCGATGATACCGGTTCGGAGGAATTTTTTTTATAGCCCTCGCAGCACTGAGATGCCGACAGTCAGCGATCTTTTTCAGTCGATACCGGCTGCCAAGCTAACCCCCGGAAACGCTCCAAAAAAACGCTCTGCCACACTAAACTTGGACGCATTTCAGTTAATATGTCGTATATATCGTGGCGGGACCTAGGCCGCTTGCCGCCGCGAACATCTTTGATTTGCGTCACTTATTTTACCGCCCAGAGGGGTTATCTGGAGGGTTGCGGGGTCGGAAACATTAGAGACAATTCGACCGCACTGTGGATAAAAAAACATTGCGATGAGAGCTTTGCGGGTTAACATGTTTTAAAAAGAGGTCGTGCAGTCAGTCACTCTTAATCTGCAATATGGGGTCTATCTCCTATGCCGTCACGCGGTCACATTGAGGCGTCAGCGCCAGTGAATCTTGCTTTGTCCAATTCGGCCAAACCACCGGTTCGGGCAGATTGGAGCGCCTACGCGACGGCCTATGATCTGCTGTCCGAGCACAACCCGGCATACCAGGCGCTACTGCGAGAATTCGAGGACTTTCTTGAAACGATCGAAACTCCCGGGCTGATTTACGACATCGGCGGCGGAACCGGGAACTATACAGAGATCGCAGCCCGCATCTGCCCCGAGAGCGAAGTCAAGCTGGTCGAACCAGATGTCGGTATGCTCAGCGTTGCGCAGGCGAAATTGGCAGCCCATGACAATGTCGAATACGATCCACGCACGCTTGAAGATTTTGATGCACCAGGCACTGCGGACCTCGTCGTCTGCATCCATGCGCTTTACGCGATGCCGGCACAAAGGCAGCGGTTAGACGATCTGCGCCGCTTGCTTCGTCCTGGCGGTTGGCTCTACCTCGTTGATCTCGGTCGCTACATGAACGTAGCCGACTGGCGCAGCTACCTGTTCGCACATCTGAGACAAGAACATGGTCTGTTGGGCGCACTGCGGATCTTCTGGCAGGGGCGGCAGATCGCCAAGCAGAACGCGACCATTCTCGAGGCACAAAAGAAGGGCGTGTATTGGACGCATACCGAGGCAGAAATCGCATCGGCCGTGACCGAATCCGGCTTCGACATCATCAGGCACGACTCCGTTTATCGCGGTTACAGCGATCTGCTTGTGTGTCGCGCGATGTCTTAGTCGAGTATAGGCGGAAGGAACGAAAATGAACCAGCAGGTTATCGAGGCACTTAAGCTCTATCGCTACAAGGTTCTGACGGACAGCCAGGACCTCGAGGAACTCTACCGTCTCCGATACAAATGCTATCGCGCCGAGCAGTCGATCGCCTCGAATGAGCGCGAGATCATGACCGACGCGTTCGATGAGACTGTGAATTGCGTCCATGTCGCGGTTACACTGGATGAGCAGATCCTGGCGGCTGTGCGCCTGCATTTGGTTTCTAGACTCTGCCAGACATCACCGACCGTGGAAGTGTTTCCCGAGATTCTGGAACAGACCGCGCCAACACAGACGATCCTGGATCCGACCCGTTTCGTCATTGATCCCTCAGCGCGTATGCAGCGCGTCCCGTTGCATTTTCTCGCCCTGCGCATTCCGTTTCTTGCGACGATGTTCTACGATATCGACTTGGCTCTTGCCCCGGTTCGGGCGGAACATGCCGCGTTCTATCGCCGCTACCTGCGCTATGAATCGACAATGCAGCCAAGGGACTATCCGGGGCTGAAGAAGCCGATCCACCTTCTGACGGCCAAGGTGAAAGAACAACGTCAGGCGGTTCTGGCCCGAACACCGGTTTTCGGCCCGGTCGAGGACATACCGCATTCCAACATTCTCTTCCCGCCCCTATCGGATGTCTATGTCGCGTCGAAAGGGAGGCGCTCTGAGGCGGCCTGAGCTGCACGGTGCGCCCGCATCACTGACAGAAAAAGCTGGCTGCGCCTTGCGCGAGTCGATGCCTCTGATGGGGCGCGCGATCTGGCGTCTGGACGGCTTGCCTCAAATTTTACCTATAATCAGCCGCGTCTCGCCTGAGGAATGTCAGAATTCCCATATACACTGCTATGATAAGAGAAAAAAAACGCGGCAGAGGCAGTCATGAAGAACCAAAGTTTGTTTTGGGAAGCCCGGGCCGACTGGTTCAACTCTGTTGGTCGCGAACAGCGGATCAGGGATTACATCGCTCTCGCCAACCAGTTGATTTGGCAGCGGCAGGCGAGTTTTTTCGCCGCGGCCATGCTTGCAGCCTTCTACTTCAATCCGATCACGACCTTCGCATGTTACATCGTCGTCGCCCTGACCGAATTGCTCGATCAAAGCCTTGGGCGACATTCGAAGGCTTGGGATGGCAAGGACCCGGCCATTGGTAAGAAGATCCTCAAGCGCATTGCCTTAAACACCGCCGTCAGCGCACTGTCGATCAGCGTCTTTATCGTCAACATCGCGATTCAGCAGACATCAGGCGGGCATTTCACGCCACTTTTCTTCCTGTTCTCGGCATCGCTCTTTGCAGTGATGTACAACAGCCAGATGATCGGCATCCTTCTCTTGCGCCTGTCGATCTATGCCCTCGCGTTTCTCAGTATCGCGTTTCTGGACGTCTTGAGGTACTTGCCGCCACTCAGTTCCAATATCTGGCTGGAATTCTTCACAATCATTTTCGTGCTCTATTTCATCATCGACATCTCGGCGAAATTCTATGTCCGCTACCAAGAGCGGCTCGATCAGATGAAACTGATCAAAGAAGAAAACGAGCGCACCAAGGCTGCCTTGGAAGTAAAATCGCAGTTCTTGGCTACGGTCAGCCACGAGCTGCGCACGCCGCTGACGTCGATCATGGGATCGCTCGAACTCGTAAACCACGGTGCGCTCGGCGAAGTGCCCGAGAAGTTAAAACCGGTCATTGGAATCGCGGCCAAGAACGGCAAAAGGCTCGCCGATCTGATCGACGACCTGCTCGATCTGCAAAAGATCGAAGCCGGCGAGATGGAGTTCCACTTCAAGCCGATCAGCGTGAATGACCTCGTGAACGAGGCTGTGGAATCAACCACTGGATATGCCGACAAGCTGGGTATCCAGGTAACAACCGTCCCCTGCTTGCATGACTGCAGGATCTTGGGCGATTACAGCCGACTTATGCAGGTGATGAATAACCTGCTGTCAAACGCTTTGAAGTTCTCCGACGAGGATGGAGTAGTGGAAGTGCGTGCGGAAATCCTTGGCGCACGAATCCGTATCTCGGTCCATGACGAAGGGATAGGTATTCCGAAAGACGCCAAGGATCGCGTGTTCGGCAAGTTCGCCCAGGTAGATTCCTCTGATGTTCGCAAGGTCGGCGGCACCGGGCTTGGCCTCAACATCAGCAAGCAGATTGTTCAGCGCCACAACGCCACAATTGATTACGTCAGCGAACTGGGTGTTGGTTCAACCTTCTATATTGAATTCGATCGCCTGAGTGACGCAGAGGGCGAGAGCACCGATATCTCGCCCGTCGCAGAGGTGGCGTAAGGCGGTGTATTCGATGGGGATTGAAGTTTGGTGATCTTTGACGTGCCTGGGTGAAAGGGGTAAGCATCTTTATTGATAAGATGCGCGCATGGAAATAGAGAAACCAATTTTATTTTTCTGGGGCTTTTGGGTTGCTTTGCATCCACTCATCGTTGAAAGCCACCATCCGGATATCTCGCGACGAGATGATCAAGAAGACGTCCATCCCCAGGTCCAGAAAACTACCGCACGCAGCAACAGTTGACCCCTATGAAGGCTTCACTCATGGCATCCCGCCAAACCCCGACATGGCCACTTTCGCCAGTGAATGCCGCGAAAATCATGCGCCGACGGGTGATGTTTGACGAGAATCGCTCGGCCCTGAGAGGACGCGATCCATTTTTTGTGTGAGTGTTTGATTTTTTGATTGAGCTTTCCCCGGAAACATGAATTAAGTACCGCGCAATTAATCCCCATGTGCGTAGAAACAATAAGGCGGCCCTGCACGCATTAAGCACATATCTGGTTTTTTGGGGCGAAGCCGTGTTCTAATCATGGCGATTTAATGATACGATGTGATGTTTTCGCGGCATGATTGAATACCGCTTGCTTTAACTATTCTTTGCGTTAACCTTTTATAAAGTGTCGGGAGAAAGTTGAGGAAACCGATGTCGAGCGATATGAGAATACTTGTTGCCGATGATGATGGTGCAATTCTCGAACTATTGAGCATTGCCCTTGAGGTCTTGGGTTTTGCCTCGGTCACTCTGGCCCACGATGGCGCCGAGGCGCTGGACATCGTTCGGTCGTCCAGGGCCGAGTTCGACTGCTTCCTCTTTGACATCCAGATGCCCAGGATGGACGGGATTGAGCTTTGTGCCTCCATCCGTGCCCGTCCCGAATACAGAACCACCCCCATTGTCATGCTGACGGCGATGTCCGACCGAAAGTACATTGAACGATCCCTCGCTGCAGGGGCCACGGACTATGTGACGAAGCCGTTTGAGATCATGGAACTCAAGGCCCGCCTCAATTCCGCGACTCAAGCCTATAAGCTTGCGCAAGAAGGGCGCGCGATGAACGAACGGCTTCATGCACTCGCTGACGATCTGGTCCACCAGAAAGGGGTAGAGCTCGGGGACACGTTCGATATCGAGGACGCACCCGGATACCTGAACTTCGAGAAGTTCAAGGGGCTGGTGAAGGATTTCGGCGAGTGCGGGATGCGACATGCCGAGTTTGTCGTTTTGCAGATCGACGATGTAGCGTCGATCTACAACGCCTGCGGTCCTGCTGGGTACTTCAATTTCATTTGCGATGTGTCGGACGCGATTTCGGAGGTTGTCACGCAGAACGGTGACCTCTTCTCGTATGTCGGGAACGGTGCGTTCGTCGTCTTCGATCCACGCTCTCGTCAAAGCATCGACAAGTCGGATATCGGGGCAGACATCGAAGAAGCCGCAGCCGCTCTGGGGCTCGTGTTCTCTGACGGGACCCCCATCCCGATCAGGTTCCAGCAAAGTGAGGCCTTTGGTTTCAATGATATGACCATGCGCAGCCGGGAGGACTTGACCAGGCTTTCGACGGTGCAATCTGCCAATTCCAGCGGTGACTCGTTTGAGCGGTGGGCGGTGTAGCGGATCACGCCGCTGGTACCAGACATCATCGACGTGATCCTGGACAGGCGCTATGACCAATCCCTAACCTGTTGAAAGAGCCGAGGGTCGAGCGGCCGGACCAAGTCTGGTGCTCGGAAATTACCTACCTGCCTACGCGGCCCAAGGTCCTGTATCTGGTCGCCACTATGAACGGGCACACCCGTAAAGCAGATCTTGCCTCATACCGCAGCTAAGGGCGGCTTCCCGCCCTACCTATCGAACGTCATCCGACCTAGGCGACGGAAGGCATGGGTCTGGGCTCTCGTATCCCGCACCATGTGCCCCCCCCGGAGACAAGCAGCGGGCCATCCTGCCGCGCTTAAAAAAGTCGCAACTCGGCTCAAGTCATGCGGGGATCTGACCAATTCCCCAACCCGGGCCCATTGACCCTACGTCGCCCCTGGCTGAGAGGCCAAATACGCTTGACCACACGGTAGGAACGGGCAACCGTCGACCCAGGCGATCCGCCCCTTTGAGAGCATCAGATTCATAGCGGCCATGTCCTGGTGTCGCCTTGGGTCTTCCGTTGGGACGACATACCCTTCCCTGGACCGATCCGATTCGAACTTTGTCTAACTTGTGGGGAAATCCGATGCGTTTGAATACAGGCCTCATGGCCGCTGCCGCTGTTATCATTCTGGCCGGTGGTTACTATGTCTGGTCGCAATCGCAGGGGAATGGGCTGCCTGCCGATATCGCCTATGGCAATGGTCAGATCGAGGCCGTGCAGGTCGATATCTCTTCCATGGTGGGCGGGCGCATCGAAACGGTGGCCGTGCGCGAAGGCGACCTGGTCACACCCGGTCAGATCGTGGCCACGGTCGATGCCGAGATCATCGAGGCCCAACTCGCCCAGGCCGAGGCCCAGATCGCTGCCGCCGAGGCTGAACGCGCTGCAGCCCAGGCACAAATCGAACAGATGGAAGCGGTGCTGAACCTGGCCCAAGACGAGGAGGAGCGCAGCCGCGCCCTGGTCGAGCGGGGCACCTCGCCGCAGTCCAGCCTCGATGCGCTTAGCACCAATGTCTCCGTCGCCGAGGCCAATCTGCAAGCCGCGCGTGCCGCCCTTCTGGCGCGCGAACGCGCGATCGACGCCGCCAATGCCGCGGCAGCCCAGATCGCCGCCACGCTTGACGATACCGAACTGACCGCGCCCGCACTGGGGCGCATCGTCTATCGGCTGATTGAGCCGGGTGAGGTGATCGGCGCCGGGGCCCGGGTGATGACGATGATCGACCTCAGCGAGGTCTACCTGGAATTCTACCTCCCCGCGACACAAGCCCACCGTCTTGGCATCGGTGACGAGGCGCGCATCCGGCTTGACGTCGCAGATGCGGTGGTGCCCGCGACGATCACCTTCGTTTCGCCGGTGTCGCAATTCACCCCGCGCACGGTCGAAACTGCCGACGAACGTCAGAACCTGGTGTTCCGTATCCGCGCACGGGTGCCGCAGGAACTGGTCGAAAGCTACATCGACTATGTACGCACCGGCATCCGCGGCGTCGCTTATGTGCGGCTTGCCCCGGAACCCGGTCAGGCCCCTTCGGACTGGCCAGAGGAGTTGAGCCTTGCCAATCTGTCGGACCTGCCGTTGCCAGCAAACTGAGGGGGCCGTGCCATGGCTGCCCAGCCAATCGTCACAGCACAGGACCTGACGCAGCGCTACGGCGCGACAATCGCGCTTGAAAATGTGTCGCTGGAGCTGCCGGCCGGCCAGATGGTGGGTCTGCTTGGGCCGGACGGGGTGGGCAAATCGACCCTGTTGGACCTGATCGCCGGCGCGCGCAAGATGCAACAGGGCAGCCTGCACGTCCTGGGTGGCGACATGCGCGAAACGCGCCATCGCCGCATCGCCGGGCCGCGCATCGCCTATATGCCACAGGGGTTGGGCAAGAACCTGTATCACGCCTTGTCCGTGGCCGAGAACCTTGCCTTTTTCGGTGCGCTTTTCGGGCTGGACCGCCAGGCGCGGCAGGCGCGGGTGGACCGGCTGACACGGGCCACCGGATTGCACCCATTCATGGACCGTCCCGCAGGCAAACTGTCGGGTGGGATGAAGCAGAAACTGGGCTTGTGCTGTTCGTTACTGCATGACCCGGACCTGCTGATCCTGGACGAGCCGACAACCGGGGTGGACCCGCTGTCGCGCCGCCAGTTCTGGGATCTGATCGATGCCATTCGCGCCGGACGGCCCGGCATGTCGGTGCTGGTCTCGACCGCGTATATGGACGAAGCGGAACGCTTTGACTGGCTGGTGGCGATGGATGCCGGGCGCGTTCTGGCCACCGGAACCCCTGCCGAGCTAAAGGCCCGCACCGGCACCCAGGACCTTGAGCGCGCCTTTGTGCAACTGCTGCCCGAGGACAAGCGTGGCGATGGCACAACGCTGGAAATCCCGCCGCTGCGCAGTGACGGGGCTGGCCCTGCGATCGCGGCCCGGGGTCTGACCAAACGGTTTGGCGATTTCACTGCGGTATCAGACGTCAGTTTTGACATCAGACCAGGCGAGATCTTTGGGTTCTTGGGCTCGAACGGGTGCGGCAAGACCACCACCATGAAGATGCTAACGGGGCTGTTGCCCATCACCGAAGGCGAGGCCGATCTGTTCGGCAAGCCGGTGGATGCCAACAACCTGGCCGCCCGCAAGCGCGTGGGCTTCATGAGCCAGGCGTTCTCCCTATATGGCGAATTAACGGTGCGCCAGAATCTCGATCTTCATGCCCGCCTGTTCGAAATGCCCCCCGATCATGCCAGCACGCGCATTGACACGCTGGTCGGTCGGTTCGACCTTGGCCCCTACAAGGACGCGCGGGCGGGGACCTTGCCCCTTGGCCTGCGTCAGCGCCTGTCGCTGGCGGTTGCGGTGCTGCACGAACCCGACGTGTTGATCCTGGACGAACCGACATCGGGCGTTGACCCCGTTGCACGCGACGAATTCTGGGATCTGCTGGTGGAGCTGTCGCGCGGTGACGGCGTGACGATCTTCATCTCAACCCATTTCATGAACGAAGCGATGCGCTGCGACCGCATTTCACTGATGCATGCCGGGCAGG
>ENA-OWNT01001331-OWNT01001331.1-seawater-metagenome-genome-assembly--contig:-NODE-1331-length-31950-cov-17.064475_pt1 | contig 31950 bp, 25 predicted proteins | sample MGYA00238136_ERZ651165 | MGnify/ENA primary metagenome ERZ651165 (study PRJEB26861, sample SAMN08777766) | seawater metagenome | isolation source: coastal seawater | place: USA: Florida | collected...
GCGATGTTCGGTTCCTGCAGCAGGGTCTTCTTTTCGTCCCAGTCAATCGTCACGATTTCTCCCTCAGCACTTGGCGTCCAGAATCAGGCGGCTTCCTCCACTCTACGCTTTCGGGGGAGGGCGTGTTTTGTGGCGGGGGCAAGAGCTTTTTTCCTCTGGCCATGGCGTCAGGGCGGGCGTACGCTTAAAGCGCCTGCAGGTAACCACTTGATTAAGCCGGGTCGTTCTGGACATGCAAATGTCCGAGCCGTCTCCATAGCGAGATCGCGAAGGTACCTGCAGGTCTTACGTTCTGCCGCCGCCCGGGGTTGCAGGGCGTTTTTCCTTGTCGCGGTCCAGACTCTGGGGCGCCGACATCGTCGCTCAGCAGTCGATGCACCGGATGGCAAGTAACCCGAACGCCGTCCTCGTGTTCCCGTTACCGAGGCGCAGTCCTCCTTGGCCAATCCGGACCTGCAAGTCGCGGAATTCGGCTGTGCCGAAGGCGGGCCACTCGGGTGGCAGATTGCTGTGGCAGCTGCCGATTCGCAGGCCTTGTTCAAGCCCGCAGCGCAGTGCACTAACCAGTATTGCCTCAGGCCGCTGCCTCATGCCGCTGCCGCGACCCCAGCCCTGGCGTGCTTGGGCGCTTTGGCGAGGTACCGGAGTTTGCGCCGGTGGAGCGATGTTGCCGCCCTGGGCAACGCCGTCCCCGGCAGGGGTGGGGCAGTGGAGTAGTAGGTGTGGCCGGTCGGCGTCGTTAGTTGGAGCGTGTGCCTGGGACCGGGGCGGGGGCGTGCTGTCCAGCCGGGGGTTTCTTTGGTGTGGTTGCAGGCTTCGCAGAGGCCGGCGCCGTTTCCGTGGCTGGTGGCTCCGCCGTTGTGCCAGGGGACGATGTGGTCCAGGTGGCGGATCGGGGCGTTGCAGTACGGGGTGCGGCAGGTGTCGTCGCGGGTTTGGATGAGGCGGCGCAGGCCGGTCGGGAAGATCCGGGCACGGGAGTCCATCCCGACGAGCTCGCCGCTGCCGGGGCGGGTGTAGAGCCGGCGGAGCCAGGTCTTGACGTCCCGTTCCTCTCCCGGGGTGCCGGTGCCCGTGCCCGCGGTGTCGTTGATGAGGGTGCGGGCCCAGCCGGCGGGGACGGTGCCGTAGCCCGGGAGCCGGGCGGGTTCGGAGTCGGCCTGGAAGAGGGTGCGGTCGGTCATGACGAGCTGGATCTCGATGCCGGTGATTCCGCCGGGGGTGCCGGTGGTGCGTTCAACGAGCGCGTCGGCCATGGCCTGGCCGCGGGTGCGGGGGTCCCCGGCGGTGCGGAGGGTGTCGGCGTGCCGGGTCAGGGCGTTGTAGACGGCGACGCCCTGGGCGACGGGCAGAAGCGCGCTCAGGTGGCACATGGTGTCCGGGGCCGGGCGGAGGCTGACGTGCCGTTCGGCGGCGGTCAGGCAGGCGGTTTCGCGCACGAGCAAGGTGGCGCGCCATTCGTTCAGGAGCCCGGTTTCCAGGGCGGCGAGGGTGTGCGGCATTTCGGTCACGAGGGCTTGGGCCAGGCCCAGGAGCCGGCCGCCTTTGGCGGGGGATTCGCGCCGGGCCAGGGCGATCTGCGCCCCGACCCCGGTCCCGAGCTTCTCCGCGGGGACGCCGGCGGCGGCCTGCTCGCGGCGCTGGAGCGCATCGAAGGCCACGGCGTGCCGGGCCTGCAGCGCGGCCGCGGCGGACTTCAGGTCTTCCAGGTCCCGGATCTGATCGATCAGCCCGGCACTGTCCGGGGCAGGCCGGGCGTCGGCCAGGAGGCGGATCACCTCCGCGACCTCCATGCCAACCCCTGCGTTCGAAGCCACATCGGGCCCCTGCTTGCCGTCCATGAATCCAGTGTTTCAGGGACCTCTGACAATAGCGGCTGTATGGTCTCGCCCGAGTGCCAGTTTCCCAGCGAAGCGCGGTGGCTAGCGGGCGATTTGGGCAGTGGGTGCGGATGTTTTGGAAATCGTGGTGAAGCCACTCTTCCTGCCTGTCACCCGGACAGTAATAGCCTTTCCGATATCGCTGGCCGTGAGCTTGTAGTTCGGCAATCTCGCTCCGGTGATGGCTATACCGGACCTATACCACTGGTAGGTGAGCGCCACCGGGACCGGCGACCAGGTTCCCGCTACGGCCGTGAGGATACGGCCCACCTTGGCGGTGCCCGACACCGAGGGTGTGGGCGTTGCCGCAAGAGCAGGCAGCGTTGCCGTGACGTTGAGGGTGGCGAGGTGCTGGAAGCCGTTGGATCGGTTTCCGCGGGTGTCGGTCAGGGGAAAGAGTTTTACGGTCCAGGCGCCGGTGGCGGCGCCTTTGGGGATGGTCACGGACCGCTGCCAGGTGCCGTCGCGGGTGGTGCCGGAGATCAGGGTCATCTCGCCGAAGCCCTGGCTTTGTCCGGTGGCGTCGTGGCTGACCACCAGGAAGGGTGTGTCGGTTCCGGTCCGGTCGGTCAGCCGGATGGTGACCTTGACCGTGGCGGGTCCGGTGGCGATGTTCAGGGACCCACAATGAGGCGCCGGCACGCCTCGGGCATCCTTCCGATACGCCGAGGACAATGAGATTGAGCAGTGACACGGCAACTCGAAGCCGCTCCGAAATCGGCGCCGAATCCGTCCCGGCAGGGCCAACACGAGGCCAATCGAACGGCTCCGTATTTCAGATCGGTAACGGATGCTCCTATGCTTAGCTGGAGCCTTTGTAAGGATTTGGGGGCGAGTAGTCGTGAGGAAACCGGTATATGAGTAGTGTTCTGACAATCCGCGGAGGCGTCCCGCTAACTGGCCGCGTCACCGTTCGCGGGGCCAAGAATCTTGTCCCCAAGGCCATGGTCGCCGCCCTGCTGGGCAACGAGCCGTCGGTGTTGCGCAACGTGCCTGAAATCAAGGACGTCGAGGTTGTCACGAGCCTGCTCCAGCTTCACGGCGTCCGGGTTGATAAGGACCCCGTCACCGGCGATCTGACGCTTGACCCGAAGGGCGCCAAAACCGCTTCCAGTACCGCGATCGACGCCCACGCCGGCGATTCGCGCATCCCGATCCTGCTGTGCGGCCCCCTGATCCACGCCATCGGCGAGGCCTTCATCCCGGACCTGGGCGGCTGCAAGATCGGCGACCGTCCGATCGATTACCACTTGAATGTCCTGCGCCAGTTCGGTGCCGTGGTGGAAAAGCGCCCCGGCGGCATCCACATCTCCGCCCCCAACGGGCTCAAAGGCGCCAAGATTGCCCTGCCATACCCGTCCGTCGGCGCCACGGAGCAGGTCCTGCTGAGTGCAACGCGCGCCGAAGGCATCACCGAACTCTCCGGCGCGGCCACCGAGCCGGAAATCGTGGACCTCATCGCCGTGCTGCAGAAGATGGGCGCGATCATCAGCGTCCAGACTGACCGCACCATCCGGATCGAAGGCGTCCGGGACCTCGGCGGGTACAACCACCGGGCCCTCTCCGACCGCAATGAATCCGCCTCCTGGGCTTCCGCGGCCCTTGTCACCCGCGGCGACATCTTTGTTGAAGGCGCCACGCAGCGCGACATGATGACGTTCCTGAACACCTACCGGAAGGTGGGCGGCGGAATGGACATCGGCGACGACGGCATCCGCTTCTACCACCGCGGCGGCAAGCTCAACCCGCTGGTCCTCGAAACTGACGTGCACCCCGGCTTCATGACGGACTGGCAGCAGCCCCTCATCGTCGCCCTGACCCAGGCCGAGGGCGTCTCGATCGTCCACGAGACCGTGTACGAGAACCGGTTTGGCTTCACCGATGCGCTGATCCGCATGGGCGCCAACATCCAGGTCCACCGCGAGTGCCTCGGCAGCGTGCCGTGCCGCTTCGGCCAGCGCAACTTCCTGCACTCCGCCGTGATCTCCGGACCGGCGCAGCTCAAGGGCACCGACATCGACGTCCCGGACCTGCGCGGCGGCTTCAGCCACCTCATTGCCGCCCTGGCCGCCACGGGCACGTCCCGCGTCACCGGAATCGACATCATTAACCGCGGCTACGAGCGCTTCACCGAGAAGCTCGCAGGCCTTGGCGCCGATTTCGACATCACGTCGGCCAAGTAGCGGGGGCCTGGTGAAGGAATCGGCCAAGAGCCACGCCACGTTTGTGACGGTCGCCGGAATCGTCCGGCCCGTGATGAACCTGCTGATGAACAAGAAGTGGGAAGGCCTCGAGAAGCTGCCTGCGGGGGGCTTCATCGCCGCACCCAACCACTGCACGGAGATCGACCCTCTGGTAGTGGGGCACATGCTCTACAACCAGAAACGGATGCCACACTTCCTCGCCAAAGCGAGCCTCTTCAAAGTACCGGTACTGGGCGCGGTCCTGCGGTTCACCAAGCAGATCCCGGTGGAGCGCACGACGGCGGGAGCAAACCGCTCGCTGCAGCTCGCCAAGGAGGTCGTGGACGAGGGCGGGGCGATCATCATCTACCCCGAGGGAACCCTGACCCGGGACCCGGCGCTTTGGCCGATGAAGGGGCACACCGGCGCGGCCCGCATGGCCCTGGAGAGCGGCATCCCTGTGGTGCCCATGGCCCATTGGGGTGCCCAGGAAGTCCTGCCTCGGTACGCCAAGCGTTTGCACCTCTTCCCGCGCAAGACCTCCCGGCTGGTGGTCGGGGATCCCGTGGACCTGAGCGCCTTCGCAGGCCGTCCGCTGGACCGGGCCACGCTCACCGAAGCCACCAATGTCATCATGGACGCCATTACCAGCCTCCTTGCAGGCTTGCGCGGCGAACAGCCGCCCGCGCAGCGCTGGGATCCGGCGGCACACAACCAGCCCACACACGGCCGCATTGATCCGGACGGCACCGCATGACCGCGGAATCAGTGACCGCGGACGCGACGGAGTTCATCCGCGGATCAGATTCCGCCACCACCGTCGCTGTCCTGGGCGCAGGCTCATGGGGTACCACGTTCGCCAAGGTCGTCGCCGACGCAGCTACCGCTTCCGGGGTGGAGCGCAACATCCGCCTCTGGGGCCGGCGTCCGGAAGTCGTGGACCAGATCAACACCCTGCACGTCAATGAGCAGTATCTGAAGGACATCAAGCTTCCGCCCAGCATCACCGCGTTCACGGACGTCACTGAGGTCCTGACCGGCGCGGAACTGGTGATCCTGGCCGTGCCGGCGCAGACCCTGAGGCCGCAACTGCAGGCCTGGAAGAAGCATCTGGCTCCCGGCGCCGTCGTGGTGTCCCTCATGAAGGGCCTCGAGCTCCACTCCGATGCCCGCATGAGTGAGGTCATCTGCGCGGAGCTGGATCTGCCGGCCAACCGCGTTGCCGTGGTTTCCGGCCCCAACCTGGCCATGGAGATCGCCCGGGAAGAGCCGACGGCATCCGTCGTGGCCTGCACCGATCCGGTCACGGCAGGCTGGATCGCCCGGAGCTGCACCGCGCCCTACTTCCGCCCGTACACCACCACCGATGTGGTCGGCGTCGAAATCGGCGGGATCGTCAAGAACGTCATCGCCCTGGCCGTCGGCATCTGCGAAGGCAAGAAGATGGGCGACAACACCAAGGCCTCGGTGATCACCCGCGGCCTCGCGGAGACCTCCCGGCTGACGCTCGCCCTGGGCGGCGAAGCCCGCACCATGGCGGGGCTCGCCGGCCTTGGCGACCTCGTGGCCACTTGTTCCTCCCCGCTGTCCCGCAACCACACTGCCGGCAGGCTGCTCGGCAGGGGACTGACCCTTGAGCAGGTCACGGCCGAAATGAAACAAACGGCTGAAGGCATCAAGTCCAGCCAGGCGGTCCACGAACTTGCCGGGAAGCTCGGCGTCGACATGCCGATCACGGCAGCCGTCGTCGCCGTCCTGGCCGGAAAACTGTCCGTAGACGAACTGGGTCCGCTGCTGCTGTCCCGGGACCTGAAACCCGAAGGCGATTACTGAGAGTGTCAGAGAACACCATGACCACAGAAGACCGTACGGGCACGTCCAAACCCCGCGTGGCGGTGCTGTTCGGCGGCCGCTCCAGCGAGCACGCCGTCAGCTGCGTGACAGCCGCCGGCGTTCTGGGCGCCATCGACAAGGACAAATACGACGTCATCCCGATCGGGATTGCCAAGACCGGTCAATGGGTTTTGGCTTCCGGCGATACCAACGAGTGGTCGCTCTCCGCGTCGTCGCTGCCCGAAGTCGCGCCGTCGGCGCAGACAGTGGCCCTGGCCGAGATCGGCGGCGAGCACCAGCTGATCGTCGCCTCCCCGAACGCGGTCCCGCAGGAGCTCGGCGCCGTGGACGTCGTTTTCCCGCTCCTGCACGGGCCCTTCGGCGAGGACGGGACCATCCAGGGCCTCCTGGAACTCTCCGACACCCGCTACGTGGGCGCCGGCGTGCTGGCGTCCGCCGTCGGCATGGACAAGCACTTCATGAAGGTCGTCTTTGAATCGGCCGGGCTCCACGTGGGGCCGTACATCGCCGTGACCGACCGGCAGTGGCTCACAGATCCCGAAACCGTCCGCAAGCGCGTGGACCAGCTTGGCTTCCCCGTGTTCGTCAAGCCGGCCCGGGCAGGTTCCTCCATGGGCATCTCCAAGGTGGATTCCCTCGAGGGCCTGGACGCCGCGATTGCGGCGGCCCGCGAGCATGACCTCAAGCTGGTGATCGAGGCCGGCATCACGGGCCGCGAGATTGAATGCGCCGTGCTGGAAGGCCGGGGGACCGACGCCCCGCGGACCTCCATGCCGGGCGAGATTTCCGTGGCGGGCGGCGGGCACGAGTTCTACGACTTCAACGCGAAATACGTCGACGACGCCGCCGCACTCAGCTGCCCGGCCGACCTCCCGGAAGAGGCGATCACCCGGGTCCGGGAACTGGCCGCCGTCGCCTTCGACGCCGTCGGCGCCGAGGGACTGAGCCGGGTCGACTTCTTCTACACGCCCGAGGGCGAACTGATCATCAACGAGATCAACACCATGCCCGGGTTTACGCCCAAGAGCATGTACCCGCAGATGTGGAAAGCCTCAGGCCTGGGCTACGCCGAACTGATCGACGAACTGATCCACCTGGCGCTGCACCGCAAGACCGGCCTGCGCTAACGACTACTTGCTCGTCGGCAGGTTCTGCAGGTCCTCTTGGCCCACGCACTTCCGCGTCGCCGTGATTTTCTGCGCCGCGGGGGAGAGGTCCGCCAGCACAGTCGCCGAACTGATCTTGTCAGGATCCATCAGGATCTCCGTGGCCGGTTCCCGGCCGAAAGTGGTCAGCGTCCAGACGGGGTTGCCTTCCTTGATGACCCAATCGACGCCGTTGACGCTCACGCAGCGATCCGTGGTGGGGCCGGGGACGTTGACTCCGCAGCGAAGGATCACCAGGGACGGATCGCCCCAGGCCGCGGTGGCCTGGGCATTGGTCTTGCGCAGCTTGGCATCGCCGATCGCATCGGGGAGGGCCAGCATCATCGGCGCGCAGGCCGCGTTCGCGGCATCCTTGGCGGGTGTCACGTCGACCACCGGGGAGCAGGAGGTCAAGGCAACACCGGCCGCCGCGGCGGCCAGAGTGAGGGCGAGGCGCGCGGAAACACGGTGGCTGAAACGGAGCATTCATCCAGCGTAACCCGGCCCGCGTGGCGCTATCGCCACAGGATCGGGAGTGCAGGTAGCATCACTTTGAACAGCCTGACTCTTACCTTCGAGTAGACTGGGACCTCGTGCACCACTGGGGCTCTGCCGACAATGACGTTTGTGTTGGCCGCATAACGCACACCTGATTCAATCTCGCACTGTGGGGGAGGGACTGTCGATGACGTCGTGCAGCCGAAGAAAATCCATACGCACCGGGCTGGGAGCTCTGCTCCTCGCCGCCTCAGTCATGGGCACGGCGACAGCCGCAAATGCTGATGACTTGGTCATTCCCGGCCCCTTGGCACCGGCAGTTTCGCCCTCTCCGACGCCCGCCGATCCGGGCCCCACAGCGCCGGCGACGGATCCTGCGTCGCCTGCGCCGACCGAACCCGTGATTGTGCCGCCTCCGGTGGAAACTCCGGCCCCGCCGATTCAAACGCCGGTTCCGGTGGCCCCGGCCCCAGTAGTCCCGCCCGTCGTGCCTGCCGCGCCGCCGGCCGCGCCGATCGTGACGCCCGCGCCTGCGGCGGTCACGCCGCCCGTCGTGGCACCCGTTGTCCCGGCGCCCGCTCCCGTAGTCGAGGAAACGCCGACGGAGACGCCGACACCCTCGCCCACCCCCACGCCGGTGCAGTCCACGGCGCCCGCCGTCATCGCAACGCCCACCGAACCTCCGGTGATGGTGAAGTCCGAAGTCCAGGCCGCAGTGGCCGTTGCCACCGGCAGCCCTTTGGCCGTCCAGGCCATCACCGTTCTGATCCTGCTGGGCCTGGGATTCGCCTACTTCCGTTTCATCGGTTCCAAAAAAGTCACTGGCCTTCCCCGCACAGGTAAGTCCTGACATCCATGCAGGAACAAGTCCTGGTGGAGTCAACTGCGCCCAAGGCCAAGAGTGACAGCCTGCAGATCACGCTCATCACGCACTCCTACTGGCCCGAACAGAGTCCGCCGCAGCGGCGCTGGACCGCCATGATCAAGGAGTTCTCCCACTCAGGCTGGGATGTTGACGTCGTGGCTCCCGTGGCGCACTACCCGTTCGGCCGGCGGGCCCTCCCGCGCTGGATGGCCGGCAGGCCATTCCGGCTGCGCCACGGCCAGTTCACCGAAAAGATCCTCCACGTGCCCTACTTGCGGCACGGGAACTCCCGCGCCGCCAGGCTCCTGGACCAGTGCTATTCGGCCTTTTTGTCGGTCCCTGCCGGAATGATGGTCCGCAAGCCCGACGTCGTCATTGTCACCGCCCCCGGACTGCCGTCGCTCGCCGCCGGCTATGCCCTGGCCAAAATGCGCCGCGTGCCGCTGATTGTGGAAATGCGCGACGCCTGGCCGGACCTGGCCCGCGACGCCCGCCTGGTCCAGGGCAGTGTCAAAAGCGTGGTGGAACATGTGGTGGATTTCGTCCAGCACCGCGCCGACCTCGTGATCACGGTGACGGAGGGATTCGCGGCCACGCTGCGATCACGCGGAGTCCGCAACGTGGCCACCGTCAGCAACGGCGTGCACCTGGACGCCATCCCCGTCGTGGGGCCACCCGAACCTGAACGGGACGTCTTCGAGGCCCTGTACTTGGGGAACCACGGCGAGAGCCAGAAGCTCGACGTCGCCATCCGCGCGAGTGCCCTCGTGGGGGACTCGATGCACCTCCACATGGTGGGCCACGGGACCCAGAGGCCGGCGCTGGAAAAGCTGGCACGGGAGCTGAAGGCTCCCGTCACCTTCCACCCGCCCATGACCGGGGACGCCATGCTGGAGCGATACTCGTCGGCGGACACGTGCATTGTTTCCTTGCGGGACGACTGGAAATCCTTCGAGACCACCGTGCCGTCCAAGACCTATGAGGTTCTGGCGATCGGCCGGCACATCACCGCCGTGGTGAAGGGTGAAGCTGCGCGAATCGTCTCTGATGCCGAGGCCGGCGATATTGTGGCAAGCGATCCGGAAGCGCTGGCCGCATTGTGGCGCGAGCTGGCCGCCGATCGCGGCCGTCTGGTCCGCAATGGCGACAGCCGCCAGTGGGTCAAAGCGAACGCCGAGTACGAGCAACTCGCCGGCCGCTACATGGAACTCATCACCGAGCTGCTCGCGGAAACCCGCTCCAGCCGATGATGCAACTCCTCAACAACGTCCGGCTGGCCCAGGGCGTTGTCCGCCAGCACCTTACTGACGATCCTGTCATCTTGTTCCTGCAGCTTTCGCGCAGGCTGCCCTCGGCCGTGCTCCCGCTCGCCAAACGCGTGTGTCGGCTGGCTCCGAAGAACTCCACCTCCGCGGCCGTGCTGTTTGCGGCACTCGCCGCCGGGGACGACACCGACGTCGAACGGCGGCTGCGCATCGCGGCCGGCGGAACCGTCCACGGAGAGCGCGCCCGGCGCCTGGCCGACGTCGCCCTCGCGGCGAACCTCCCGGAAGTCTCGGACGTCTTCCTTGCCAAAGCTGGCACGGCGCAGCGCCTCAAGCAGGCCCGGGCACGGCGCCTGTGGTACGACGGCCACGTCAGTGAAGCCGTTCAGGCGCTCGACGGGTCGGCGGCCGCGGGACTGCGGCAACGGGCGCGCCTGGCCGCTGAGGCGGCAATACTGACCGACGCATCGCCATCGCTGGACCGCCAAGCCTACGCACCGGTCCCCGGCCGGATCCTTCATCTGCTGACCAACTCGCTGCCGCACACCGCCAGCGGCTACGCCCAGCGGTCCCACTCCACGCTGTTGGCGCAGCAGGCGGCCGGCTGGGACGTGCTGGCGGTCACCAGGATGGGCTATCCCGTGCAGGTGGGTAAGCTCCTCGCCAAGGCCACGGACACCGTGGATGGGATCCGTTACCACCGGCTCCTTCCCGCCACGATGGCCCCGACCATCGATGCCCGGCTGCAGCAGCAGGCCGAGGAACTTCTCGCCGTGGCCGTGGAATTCAAGCCGAGCGTGCTGCAGACCACCACGCACTATGTCAACGGACTGGTGGTGCGGGCCGTGGCCGAGGCTCTCGGAATTCCTTGGGTCTACGAGGTCCGCGGCCAACTGGCCGACACCTGGGCTTCCACCCGCGGGCCCGAGGCGCGCAACAGCGAGAGGTACCGGCTATTTCAGAACCGGGAAGCTGAGGTCATGCGGGACTCGGACCTCGTGCTGACCCTCGGGAAGGCCATGAAGACCAACATCGTCGCCGCCGGCATCCCCGCCAATAAGGTCATCATTGCCCCCAATGCTGTTGGCGGAAACTTCCTCGCCGAGCCGCCGGACAAGGCCAGCGCCCGGCGTGAGCTCGGGCTCCCGGAAGACGGGCAATTTATCGGGACCGTCAGCAGCTTGGTACCCTATGAAGGGATCGAGGACCTCCTAACCGCATTTGAGCTGCTCGCGGCGGACATTCCACAGCTCGGTCTCCTGATCGTGGGTGACGGTTCCTCGTTGCCATCGCTGCAGATTCAGGCGCAGCGGAGCGGGTTCGCCAGCCGCATTGTCTTCACGGGCCGCGTGCCCCGGAGCCAGACGGCCCTGTACCATCAAGCGCTGGATGTATTCGTTGTGCCGCGCAAGGACTTGGAGGTGACTCGTTCCGTGACACCTCTCAAGCCCGTGGAGGCCATGGCCTGCGCCCGGCCCGTAGTGGCCAGCGACTTACCGGCATTGGCGGAAATCGTCGAGGACCGGGTGACCGGCCTCCTGGCCGAGGCAGGGGACCCTGTCTCACTGGCCGACGCAATCCGGGAACTGCTGACGGATCCGCAGCTCGCGGCGGAGTTTGGCGCTGCAGGCAGGGAACGTGTGTTGCAGGAGAGAACGTGGGCCGCCAACGCGGTTGCCCTGGCAAGAGAGTTGGAAATGCTGGGAGTAACGATCTGATGAGCATCCAGGAAAAAACGGAAGCGGAGCAGACCAAGGCGCCCACCGTCTCTGTGCCCGTGAACCTTGTTCGGTTGAGCAAGGTGGGGCAGAGGCCCGATCTTTTGGACTATTTGGTTCAGTTGTGGGATCGTCGGAGTTTTATCTTCTTCGACGCCCGCTCACGGGTTCAGAGCGGCCACGACAAAACCCACCTGGGTACGGCGTGGCTCGTCCTGACTCCGGTGCTGAACGGCCTCAGTTTCTACCTGATTTTTGGCGTGTTCCTAGGCACCAGCAAGGGCATTGAAAACTTCATCGGCTACTTGATCATCGGTGTCTTTACCTTCCAGATGAGCACCCGTTCCATTCTGGGCGGAGCCAAGTCGCTTACCAGTAACACGTCCATGATCCGGGCCTTCCAGTTTCCCCGTGCATCTCTGCCCATTGCCGTCAACGTGCGGGAGCTGCTCTCCAACATTCCCGTGACTATCGTCATGCTGCTCTTCGTGATCTTCACGGCACCGGCCGAGGAAATCACGTGGCGGTGGCTGCTGATCATTCCCGCGATCCTGCTTCAATTCCTGTTCAATCTGGGGATTGGCATGTTGCTGGCGCCGGTGCTTCTCAAAATCCCGGACCTGAGCCACCTGCTCTCCTTTATCATTCGTTTCCTGATGTACGTCTCGGCGGTCTTTTTTGCGGAGGACCGCTTCGGCAAATACCCGGTCATGCGGGCCATCATGGACTTCAACCCTGTTTTCCAGGTCATCAAAGTCATCCGCGACACGGTTCTTTACAACACCACACCGTCCTGGCGGGCTTGGTCAGTTCTGGGTCTGTGGGCCCTGGGATCGGTCGCGGCCGGACTCTTTGTCTTCTGGCGCGGAGAGGAAAGCTATGGACGTGTCTGATGTAGCCGGCGGCCCCATCGCCGAGCCAACAGTCGTGGTGGACGACATTTCGGTCGTCTACCGGACCAAGAACCAGACGCCTGGCCGCACCAATGCCAGGACCTCGATCGTGAAGAGCCTGAGGAACCGGCGCCTCGGTGACACGGCGGTCAAGACCAAGGCGTTGAGCAAGATCTCCTTCGTTGCCAACCAGGGCGATTCAATCGGCATTATCGGCCGCAACGGCTCCGGCAAGAGCACCCTGATGAAGGTCCTTGCCGGGCTGATCATCCCTGACACCGGCAGCGTCTATGCCTCGAGCAACCCCATCCTGCTGGGCGTCAACGCCGCCCTCATCAGCTCCATCTCGGGTGCCCAGAACATCCGGCTCGGCTGCCTGGCCATGGGCATGAGCCATGCTGAAATCGATGCCAAATTCGATGACATTGTGGAGATGTCCGGCCTGGAGCACGAGGTCTACCACCCGATGAACTCCTATTCCTCGGGCATGGGCGCACGCCTCCGCTTCGCCATCGCCGCGGCCGTCGATCCCGAAATCCTGCTCATCGACGAGGCCCTGAACACCGGCGACGCCCAGTTCAAGGACCGGTCCAAGCAACGGATGGCGAAGGTCACGGCTCAGGCCGGAACTGTGTTCGTGGTCAGTCACAGCCTCGGGACCATTACCGGCATGTGCAACCGTGCCATCTGGATCGACAAGGGCGATTTCATCATGGACGGAACCCCCGACGAGGTCGCCAAGGAATACCGGAACTTCATTTGGCGCATGAACGAGGGCAACGCCGACTACGGCCGCAAGATCCGGGCCGAGCTGATGGCAAGCCTGCCCGAAATGCGGACCACGCTTCTCCCCAACGGCTGGAAGCGGTCCAGGTAGATAATGAGTTTTCGAGATAAGACGGCGTACTGGCGCCGGGCGATGTGGCACGCCCGCCAGGGCGGCATGGGACAGGTCAAGAGCTACCTGCACCGCAGCACTGCCGAGCGTGATGAGGCCAGCCTGTCCGGCGTCCGCGGCGCAGAAGGCGCCTGGCGCGGCTTGGGACGCGCCCGGCACCTGATCTTCAGGGAAGCGGCTGTTGACGTTGCGCAGCCACGGAACCCGCAGCTGCGCGTGGGCATCATCATGGACGACTTTTCCGCGGCGGCCTTCTCCGCCGAGTGGACCATCGTGGCGCTCAGGCCCGACAGCTGGGAACAGCAGCTGCGCGACGAGGCGCTGGACTTCGTCGTCGTCGAATCCGCCTGGGCAGGCAACGCCGGACTCTGGCGGGGGAAGATCACCGGCCCGGCGGGGCCTTCGGCTGTCTTCCAGGACCTGGTTGCGGGGTGCCGGGCGGCAGGACTTCCGGCGGTCTTCTGGAACAAGGAGGACCCGCCGCACTACGAGGACTTCCTCCCCGCCGCGAAACTGTTCGACCACGTCTTCACCACCGACGCCAACATGCTGCCCCGCTACCGGGCGGATCTGGGCCACGACCGGATATCCGTGCTGCCCTTCGCCGCGCAGCCCCGCATCCACAACCCGGCCCGGCCCCGGCACGGCTGGCACGCCCGCGAGATCGCCTTCGCCGGCATGTACTTTGCGCACAAGTACGAGGACCGCAGGCGGCAGATGGAGTACCTGCTGGGAGCGGCCGTGGACGCGACGGCGGGCAAGCGCCCCGGATTCGAAATCTTTTCGCGCCAGCTGGGCAGGCAGCCGCAGTACCAATTCCCCGGAATCCTCAAGAAGCACGTTGTGGGCTCGCTGTCCTACAAGCAGATGCTGACCGCCTACAAGGCGTACAAAGTCTTCCTCAACGTCAACTCCGTCACGGACTCGCCGTCCATGTGCGCCCGGCGGATATTTGAGATCACCGCGGCCGGCTCCTGCGTTGTCTCGACCCCCAGCCTGGCCATCACCGAATTTTTCCCGGACAGGGAAATCCCCACGGCAGACACGCGCGAGGATGCCGCGCACCTGCTGAAGGCACTGACCGCCAACCCGGACTATGCACAGCGCCTCGTCCACAAGGCCCAGCGCAGGATCTGGGCGGAGCACACCTTCAGCCACCGGGCACAGTCCATCGCGTCGGCGGCGCGGCCGGAGCTGGCCGCAGCGGCACCCCGGGCCCAGGTGTCGGTCCTCGTTTCAAGCTTCCGCCCGCAGCAACTGGAGCACGTCATTGCCGGGGTGGCTGCCCAGCAGGGCGTGGATGTCCAGCTGATCTACCTGGCCCACGGTTTTGAGATCGACGATGCCGCGTTCCGGCGAAAGTGCCTGGAAGCCGGGATTCCCGACGTCGTCGTTCTCCAGGAACCGCAGCAGACGATGCTCGGCGAGTGCCTCAATTCGCTCGTGGCGCACGCCGACGGGCGGTTCGCCACCAAATGGGACGACGACGACATCTACAGCCCCCTGTACCTGGGCGACCAGGTCCACGCCATGATGTACTCCGAAGCCGAGGTCGTGGGAAAGCGGGCGCACTACATGCATCTTGCCGGTGCCGGGGCAACCATCCTGCGCAACCCGCAGCTGGAACACCGCTACGTGGAAGCAGTGTCCGGGCCCACCATATTCGCCGCCACCGACACCTTCCGGCGGTTTCCGTTCGAGCCGCTGCAACGTGGAGAAGACTCGCGCTTCCTCAGCGACGTCATCGAGGCGGGCGCCCGTATCTATTCGGCGGACCGCTTCAATTACTGCCAGATGCGCGGCGCCGACGTGTCGTCGCACACCTGGCCAATCACCAATGAAGAGCTCCTGGCTTCTTCAAAGATTCAGTTCTTCGGTTCGCCCGAAGACCACATTTTAGTTTAGGGGAGACATGGACGAGACGATTTTTGATGTTGCCGTCATCGGACTTGGCTACATCGGCCTGCCCACCGCGGCCAGCTTCGCCGCCAAAGGCAAGCGCGTGGCCGGCGTCGACGTGAAACAGGCGACCATTGACGCCGTCAACCGGGGCGAGGTTCCCTTCGTGGAACCCGACATGGGCGTGGTCGTCTCAGGCGCGGTCAGCCTGGGCAACCTCGTTGCCATGTCCACCGTGCCCGCGGCCGACGCGTTCATCATCGCTGTGCCCACCCCTCTCGCCGAGGGCAACGGCGCCGACCTCTCCTACCTCCGCAGCGCCGTCGAGGCCATCGCGCCCAAGCTCCGCGGCGGCGAACTGGTGGTCCTGGAATCGACGTCGCCTCCCGGCACCACGGAGCGGCTGGGCGCGCATCTGCTGGAACTGCGGCCGGACCTGTCACTCGACGAGGCTCCCGGGAAGAAGCAGGTTCACGTTGTGCACTCCCCGGAGCGAGTCCTGCCGGGCCGGATCATGATCGAAATCGTCACCAACGACCGCGTGATCGGTGGCCTCACCGAGGAGGGCGCCCAGCTGGCCAAGCGGCTGTACGAGGTCATTTGCCAGGGTCAGATCCTGCTGACCGATGCCACCACCGCTGAAATGACCAAGCTGGTGGAAAACACGTTCCGCGACGTCAACATCGCCTTCGCCAATGAGCTCTCGCTGATCTGCGACACCTTGGGCATCGACGTCTGGAGGCTGATCGAGCTCGCGAACCACCACCCCCGCGTCAACGTTCTTCGCCCCGGCCCCGGCGTGGGCGGGCACTGCATCGCTGTGGATCCTTGGTTCATCGTCGACGCCGTCCCGGAGCACTCCGGCCTGATCCGGACGGCCCGCGAAGTCAACGACTCCAAGCCGCACCACGTAGTCCGGCAGGCTGTGGAGGCACTTGCCGACCAGCCCGGGGCCACCGTGGCCGTCCTTGGCCTGGCCTTCAAGGCCAACATCGACGACGTCCGGGAGTCGCCGTCGGTGACGATCGTCCAGGAACTGGTCCGGCAGTTGCCGCAGAGCACGGTCCTGGTGGTTGACCCCAACGTCGAGGAGCTCCCCACGGCCCTGACAGCGTCCGGGCTCTCCGGGCTCCACGGCATGGAGGAAGCCGTAGCCGCGGCAGACCTGGTGATGCTTCTGGTGGACCATGATGAATTCCTGACCCTTGACTTCCTGTCCCTGGAAGGCAAGCAGGTCATCGACACCAAGGGCATCTGGAACCAGCACGAGATTGCGGACTCCGGCCGGCCGCACACGCCGGTAGGGGCCAGCGTAAGTGGATAGGGGAAGCCACGCCGTGTCAGCGTCCATTGAAGAAGAGCTGCGCAACGCCGGCTTTGCACTCAAGGCCCTGCACACGCCGCGGCGCGAGACTCCGCTGGTCCGGATCCTGGTTCGGGCCGCAAAGGCAACGGATCTGGAGATTGCGGGGACCGTCGCATCGCTTTTCGGCTCCGCTTGCCAGGACTTCGCCGTCGACATTCTCGTTCAGGACGGCAGCCGTCCCAAGCTGGAAGAGTGGCTTGCCACCGACCCGCGCTTCTCGTTTCTCCGGACCGACGGACAGCACCTTGCCGAGGCCGGCTATACGCTGGTGCTCAGCGCGGGAACGGCCCTGGGCCTGCACTCGCTGGAGGCGATGATCGACAGCCTGCGGCAGACGCAGGCGCTGGTCCTCAGAGCCCTGGTGGACGGGCAGCCCGGCGCGATCGAGCTGTGGCAAACGGCCACCCTTCGTGAGCTGCGGGAAGCCGGTGACCCGGAGAAGTCAGCGCGTAGCGCCGGCGGCGAACGCTGGGTCTCCGGCAGCGCCCTGGGCCTGCATGACTTCCGGCGGCCCAAGCCCAAGCTGCATCTGCGCAAGGGCGCCGCGGCGACCCTTGACCTGAACATCGTGGTCCGGGACGCGGCGGACAGCGCCACCCGGCTGGACTACGAGCAGCGGATCCGCCAGCTCGAGGCACGGCTGAAGAAGTCCGAAGTCGAGCGCCGCCGCCTGGAGCAGGGGTTCGCCCCGAACCGGGGCATTTCACGCGCCCGGGCCATTGCCCGCAAGGGCCCCGCCTATATCCTGGGCCGGCTCAAGGCCCGCACCCGCCGGGCGGGGAGCTAGCAGCATGCAGATCAAGAGCGTCGCGGTCGGCTCTGCCGACCATCCCGTGGCCCAGCTGGCATTGGACCTTGGGCTGGATTACGCCCGTACGGACTGGGAGCACCGCGATCCCCGGATCGGCTCCGACTGGGAACACGGCGTTCCGGCGGAGCAGTTGTGGTGGGACAGCTACGTGGTGCAGGCGGAGTCGCTGGCCGAGGCCCGGGCGCTGCTCCCGCTGTTCCGCAGCGAGGGACGGGCGCGGCGCTTCGTGCTGGTGATCCGGGGACTCTTCCCGGCCGCCGATCTGCCGGTCTGGACCCCGCGCAGCCTCCGGGACAAGGCCGGGACATCGGCCATGACCGTCCCTGGGCTCGGCCTCGCGGTGGCGGTCGAAGGCGGCAAATGGGTCAACGTGCATTCTGCGGCCCTCGCCGCGCTGGGCTGCTGTCCGGCTGCTGCGCCGCGGCCGGTGCTGGGCGGACTGCGGGTCGGTTTCACCGAACCCCCCGCCAGCGCCTGGCTCGCCGGGGACTCCCTGGGCAGCTTCATGACGGAGCAGCTCTTGAGCCCCGAGCCGGACGACATCTATTCCGTGGACGTGCTGATCGGGCGCAGCGAGCTCACCCAGCAGCTCAGCGAGCAAATTGCCGTCCACCCCGGGCGTGTGATCCCGCCTGTCTGGACTCCGCCGGGGACGATACTGCCCCCCGTTGACACCGCCGTCGTCTCACCCATGGGGTTCTTGCCCTACCCGGAGAAGCCCGCGCTTGCCCTCGAGCCGGGCGAGCTCGGCGTCGGGGGAGAGCTGAGCGAAGGCGCCCTCGCCGCCTTGCGGCCCCACGACTACCTTGAAGTGGATGGCGCCCGCTTCGGCGGTCTCGACTGGCAGTTGGCGCGGCGCATCAGCCAGCTGGCCGTCGCCGGTGTGCCGTTGCTGACGCGGGAACTGTCCGACCCTGTACGGTCCCTGCTCGGCGACCAGCTGGTGGAACGTATTGAGGCTTTCTACGCCGATGACCCCCGGGTGCTGCGGGAATCGAAGTCAATCGAGCTTCGCCGGACGGCCCTGGACAACTTCAGCCCGAAGGCCGTCTGGAACACTCTGCTGGGCCAGCTGGGCAAGCCGCTGCTTCCCTCGCCGTCCGTGAGCGTGATTCTGGCCACCCGCCGGCCCGAGAAGCTGGCGTCGGCATTGGATCAGCTGGCGCGCCAGAGCTGGGAATCCCTGGAAGTGGTGGTGGTCCTGCACGGCTTCGACGCTGAACTGCCCGAGGTCCGCCGCGCCGTCGAGAATTATCCCGGCGCACTGCAGCTGCGCTCCGTTCCGGCCGACATGATTTTTGGCGACGTGCTGAACGCCGGTGTCCGCGCCGCCAGCGGCGATCTTGTCTGCAAGATGGACGACGACGACTGGTACGGCCCGCACCACCTGCGGGACCTCGTCCACGCAAAGGACTTCAGCGGCGCCACCCTGGTCGGGGCCCAGGTCGAATTCGTGTACCTGGAAAGCCTGGACATCACCACGCGCCGGCCACCACTCGGCGAGCAGTACTCGGACCACGTTGCCGGCGGCACCATGATGATCGGCAGGGAGGAGCTGCGTCAGCTGGGCGGATGGCGGCCCGTCCATCGCGCCGTTGACCGCTGCCTCCTGCAGGCAGTCCAGGCCGCCGGGGGACTCATCTACCGCTCCCACGGCCAGAATTACATGATGCAACGCCACTCCGGCGCAGATGCACACGGCGGACACACCTGGAATCCGGAGGACAGCATCTTCCTGCAAAGTGTGGCCGAGCAGTGGGACGGTTTCCGGCCGCCGCCGCAGATCGGCCCCGTCCCGGGCACCCTGGGCACCCCGGGGGGCACAAGGAACGAGGACATGCGCAGCCACTTCGCCCGCGTGCCGGATCCCGTCGCGTCTCAGCCCGCTCACACCACCTACCCGCACATTTAGAAGGCCCAGCGAATGAAATTGCAACAAGCTCTCCGCAGAATTGCGCGCCTGTCCCCGAAGAAGAAAGCGGCCGCCGCTTCCTTCGCCGTCCTCTTTGCCCTGGTAGTGGTGGCTGCCTACGCCCGCAACCCTTGGCTCCTGGGTCTATTGGTGGTGGCTTTCATAGTCGTCTTGCTTGTCGCGGCGATGCGCGTTGATCGTCTCCTGCGATCGGCCAGGCGGGCTGCACGTTCTGCCCCTGTCCACCCGCGTCATTTGGAAGCGCAGAAGAGGCCGGGCGCGCTGGCTTGGTGGGGGAGGAAGTCCAATATACCCAACGCCAGGCTGGTCCAGCGGCTCACAAAGCTTCGTTCGGTAGACGGTCGCGATGTCTTGGTCAGCTCAGGCACATCGGGCAGGTGGAGTTGGACGGACATGGCTGCCGGATTGGAAATGTATAGGATCGGCGGAAAATCCCGCGAACGCGTCCTGCAGGTTTTGAATTCAGCGCGCCGCTCCACCCTGCTTCAACTTGGCGACCTGTGCTACCGGCAGAACATTCTCAAAGACGACATTCTCAATGCGTCGACACTTTATACCTTTGTCTATCAGCGTCTTGGCGCAGAACCGTTCCAGAACAAGCGACGCGGCGAGTTCTTCCTCGACTCCCTTGCCCGGACAGGTCAGGGTGCCGAAGTCATCCGGCTTCAGGGTCTCTATGATTCGGACGAGATGAACGCCAACGACCTGCACCTGTACCGGGCCAACGCCGCGAATCCCTTCAAGGACGATTCCGCAGACCCGGACGCCTGGCTCGGTGAGATCAACGCGATGTACGAAAACGCCGGACTCGCCCGGCTGACGCTGGCGGCCGGATCCGAACCTGCATTCTTGCGGCTTAACACGGAGGCGGTCAAGCCCGTCACCGGAGGACCGCTCGTCACCGTGATCATGCCGGTCTACCGGCCGGACGAGTTCACGGACCTTGCCATCAGTTCAGCCATCAACCAGAGCTACCAGAACATCGAAATTATCATCGTCGATGACGGCTCCGGCGGTGACACCGCCGACCGCCTCAACAAGTGGGCCGCGGAGGACAGCCGTATCAAGGTAGTCCTGAATGAGCAGAACTCCGGAGCCTACACCTCCCGCAACATTGGCTACTCCATGGCCAGCGGGGAGTTCCTGACAATCTTCGATGGCGACGACTGGCAGCACCCCCAGAAGATCGAGCGACTGGTCCGTGGGGCCCAGAAGCAGACTGACGGCAGGCTTGTTTCCGCTCCCTGGACGCGCGCGGACGAGGACCTCTTCTTCCACTACCGCGGATGGCGTGGAGCCTTCATCACGCCGGCCCACGTATCCACCATGTTCCACACTCCCACTATCCGGAAGCACCTGGGACACTGGGACTCCGTCCGCAAAGCGGCGGATACGGAGTTCATCCTCCGTTACCAGGCCCTCGTGCAAGGCGAGGAGCCCTTGGAAGTCTCCGAGGCGCCCCTGACACTGTCCCTGGTCAGCAGCTCAAATCTCTCCATGGACGATTTCCGCCTGGGCTACCGGTCGCCGGACAGGGTGGCTTACCGGGACTCCTACGAACACTGGCACAAGAAGATCGAGTCCGGCCAGCACAGTGGTCACTTGCCTTTCCCCCAGGCGGAGCGCGCGTTCCCCGCACCGCTCCGGTTCCTGCCGGATCCGCAGCAAAGCCTGGAACTTGATATCCTCTTCGTCGGCGATTTTGGCGACGAATCGGGAGCGTCCCAACTCATGTTTGACCACCTGAAGTCAGCTGAAGCGCAAGGGCTGCGGATTGGGCTCATGCACTTTCCGAGCCTGCTCCACGCCGACGCCATCGACAAGTCCTTCTCGACCGAGCTGCTGGACGCATTTGCCGAGGGAAGGCTCCATCGCGTCGAGGTTACGGACAGGGTCTCGTCCGAGATCGTCAACATTTACGATCCGACGGCGTTCCAGTACAGCCGCGAGCTGCGTAGCGGCCACCAAGCCGGCCAGGTGGAGATCTGGGTCAGCGAACCGCCGTACAGCCACGAGTTCGATGACCACAAGTACGACGTCGGCGCTGTCGAGCGGAACGCGATGGCCGTGTTCGGTGTACCGGTTCACTGGACTGCGTTGAACCCCGCGACTGAACAAGTCTTTTTGAAGAACCGGTACGGTTGGACGACCAACAGTGACGAGAACGAGGCCCCAGCGCCGGCGGAGACTGATGACAACCAGCCTGACGAGTTTCCGCGCGAACTAGAAAGCTCAAACGTGGGCCCCTCTAATATAGGAGAGAATCCGTGACCTTGCCATCCACAACGCCCGACAACGGTTGGGACGAGCGGAACAATGTAGAGATCCGCCGCATCGCCTCGGCCAGCGAGATCGACCACAAAGCGGCGGAGCCACTCGAATATGTGGTGCAGGGAACCTCTGGGGGCCCGCTTGATGTCGTGGCCCTCTACGTCCCCAAGGCATCGAAGACGCTGATTGTGAGCTTCCATGGCTCGCTGGTGCGCTCCAAGTTCCAGCTCCCGCGCTTTGAATGGCGCCGGACCCTTGGCAACCTGGATGCCGGCGTTCTGCTCATTGCTGACACGACCCTTGAACTGGGCGAGAAAATTCAACTCGGCTGGTACATTGGCACAACTGAGCAGGACCTCGCCGATGAGATCGCCGCTGTTGTCAAGCAGGTGGCGGCCGATGGCGGCTACGAGTACATCGTTCTGGCCGGTTCCAGCGGTGGCGGGTATGCGGCGATGGCTATTTCGCACCGCATCCCAGGTTCGGTAGCGGTTAGTTTCTCTCCGCAGACCCGCGTGGGCGACTACACACGTTGGGTGTACAACGCGTTCATAAATGCCGCGTTTCCGACCTACGCCACGATTGATGCCGTCGAAGCGGATCATGCGGAGCGAGTCAACCTTCGTCGACTATATGCCGAGCCTGAGATCCCCAATTACGTGCGCTACGTCCAAAATTCGAATGACGTGAGCCATGTCGAGGAGCACTACGCACCTTTCGCTCAAGTGCGCTCCATTGATCCTGCAACTGGTGGGATGGACCCAACAGGACGACTAGAATTCGTGCTGGAGTCGATGTCGAAAGGTCACGAGCCACCCGCGCGGCACCGCTTCCTTCGGAACATCCAAGAGGCACATCAGGAGTTCTTCGGCGAGGAGCTCATGGTCTCTCATTAGGAGAGAACGGGCCCCGCTGTATGTAATGCGGCCCTTCGCGGATGAGCGTGGTTAGGGCGGTCTGAAGCCGGTGCCGCGGGGGTGGTCCTCGCCGGTGCAGCGTGGTGTGGCGGGAAAGAGGTCAGGGCCTCTTTGAATTGGTAGCGACCAAGCAACCAAAACCAAAAAGAGACCCTGACGTGACTAACTCTATGACTTGTTCCCATGGCCGCTGCTGCACGCGCGCGCGCGGATGCGCTGCTCGGTGTCGAGAGGGTCGACGTCAGCTCCGTTGCGGCGACCGCGACGGACCTGGTTCTGCGCACGAAACCGGGGAAGACCTCTCAAGCTGCCCCGACTGCGGCGTCGTGGCCGTGGGCCATGGACGCCGGCAGGTCCAGCTCCATGACATACCCTGTTTCGGCCGGTCCGTGCGGCTGCTGTGGGCCAATCGCGTTTTGCGCTGTTCGGACCCGGACTGTCCCAGGAAAACGCTCACCGAGGAACATCTGCTGGCCGGGCCACGGGCAAAACTCGCCGCCCGCGCGGTGGCTTGGGCGACTGACGCGTTGGCATGGCAGTGCTATCAGAAGCTTCGCAACATCTACCACGCCCGGCCGGAACACGGCCGGGCACTCGTGGCCGAGGTGATTGGGTCGTTCCCGACCTGCCCGATCCCGGAAGTCGCACGTTTAGGTCGGAAACTCAAGCAATGGAAAGCGGCCATCCTGGCCTACTTCGACACCCAGGGAGCCTCCAACGGGCCCACTGAGGCGATCAATGTCAACGGCGTCATCGAAACCACCCGCCGGATCGCCCGCGGCTTCCGCAACTTCACCAACTACAGACTCAGATGCCTACTCGTCGCCGGCGGCCACCGACCCTATCGAATCAAACAAGCCAACCATGCCTAAATGCGAAGGGCCTGTAATGCCCGTCAGGAACTCCCGGGCGTCGCGAGAGGGGCCATCGTGCCCTCGATCCTGACGCTGAGGTCCGCGAGGTCACTCGGCGCATTCCTGTCTGCGAGCGGGATACGATGCGGAAGCGGGAGAACGCCACCCACACGACAAACAGAATGTTCTTCATCCCGCCGACCCGGGGCTCATCTCCGACGTCGTGCTCAGCCACAATCCCCGGCTCGGTGATCCCAGCCGCCGCACGCGGGCATGTCCCAGCCGCCGCGCTGCCTTGACCTGCGCGACCGCCCTTTCGGGTGGACCGCTCGGAGCCGGTGCAGCCCAGGGCAAGAGTCCGTCAGCCGGCCCTTGGCAAGTAGTTCTATTGGCCATCCGGGGGAATTCTCATGGCTGCCGTCGGCTGGTATTCACGGTCGCGAACAAAGAGTTGATGCACATTGATCCGACCAGCCAAGTACTGATCCTCCGCGGAAACGAGTACAGCGGGTAGTCATTTATCCAGAGCTGAATTCGAATTCAGGTATTCCCTACTCATGTCCTCTCGGGCTTCCAGAGATTAACTGATTTCGGAACCCGGTGAATATTACCCGAATCCGGATTCCGAAAGTAACTGACCAATCCTAGTCTCCAGAGTCGTTGGATTGCAGGTCTCGTGTTGGCGATTCTCGTAGAGAATCTCATTTCCGTCCGGAACGAACAACAAGCAACCGTCTGTTCCAGGGGCAGTTTGCGAAGCAGCACCAGGGGGTCCAGATGTCACTTCTACAGTCAAAAGCCTTTGGCCGGCGGGCCGCGCTCGGATTGCTCGCGGGTGCCGCGGTGCCGGGCATCCTCGAATCGAATGCGGTTCAAGCAACCGCCGCAGTTCCTGGCGCTGTTTCGGTCCAGCCGCAGTCAGCATGCTTCGCTGCCAATGGCGTCGGATTCGGCGGCGGCGTTGTCATTCACTACGACGATGCCCATGTCACGGACTACACCAAGGCGTTCCCTCTGCACCTGGAACTGGGGATACCGGCAGTGTCGAACGTTGTGACGGGGTTCATGGATAGCGGTGGACCCTCCGGCCAGGGTGCCCGGCTCGCGTGGGGCCAAGCGCGCGAGATGCGGGACTCCGGCATCTGGAGCGTGGGCAACCATACGCTCGGGCATTGGCGCCTGACCGACGCATCGCCGGCAGATGTCCGGAATCAAATTGAGGGCGGATATGCCCGTATCCTTAAGGAAATGGACGAACCGCCCTTGTGGTTTGCGCCTCCCTACCACCTCTCCAACAAGAACGTAGAGATCGCATCGGCAAGGCTTCACGCCCGTGCCCGATCCTCGGCCTCCGGGACGGCATCACAAGGCGCTTTCACCTTCACTTCGTCAGGAATTCTGCCGTGGGACGCTTCACGCTACCCCACGGGCTTGGCGGCGCTGCCTTCATACCTTGAAAATCTCTACTACTGTACGGTTATCCGCGGCGACATAGTGCACCTGTATATGCACGAAATCACACCTACGAATGGTGACAACGGCTATACCAACATTGGTGAAGCAGAACACCGTGCCCTGCTGGAGGGCATCAGGAGCCACAATATTCCAGTGCTGGACGCCCGGGCGCTGGCTTATCCGAGACTGAACATGTTGGATGATCAATCCTTTGAGGAAGGAGGCGCGGGATGGACCATGGCCCAATGGAACGGGACGGCGGTAGTTCGCTCTGGCCAGACGGACGCCCATTCTGGTAACTCATACCTGCGCTTTGCCAACGCCGGGCGCTCCGGCTCCGGTCCGAACGCCCGGCTGGTTAGCCTCAACCTTCCGGTGCACACAACGCGCAGCTGGAGGTTCACCTGCTGGGTCAGAGCCTCCAGGGCCAGCGGAGGGCGTTTTCGGGCCGACGCGTTGCGGGGTACGGGTTTGGCGGGCGTTCCCACCGGGAATTTGAATCTCACCGCGAACGGGCTGAACGGTCAGCCCATCACTGCCGGCTGGCAGAAGTTCACGGCCACATTCGACATGGACGGCTACAACGAGGTCCGTCTGTACCTGGAGGGCCGCTCAGTCGATGGCACGCCGATAGACATCGACGTCGATTCCATGAGCCTGATCCCGTCCTACGCCTACGACATCAATGGCGAATCGATCGCTTAGGTCAGAAAATCCGGCCCCGGATAATCGCTCACAATCCCTGAAGACGCGTTCGAACATGATGCCCCTGACGTACCACCATTCGTTCAAGGATCGGTTTGCCTGCCTTGGCGAGGCGGTCGGAAAGTATGGGTATGGCCGCGCCGATCTCGCCGGTGACAGAGTAGACCAAGCCCTCGGGAGTCTGCCGAAGTTCCTGGACCCCGCGCAGTTTTATCGGAAGCCGGGGGACCGAGACTTGGGTCCGTCCGATCCAACCCCGGCCATCTGCCGCTTTCGTCCAGCGTTCGAGTTGGGTCACGCGCACCGGTCCCGAGATGAGATGGCGCGCAATCGCAGGCAGATGGCCCGGTGTTAGGATCCGAACGATTTCCATTTGGAAGCTGCCCCCGCCTAGGTCCGTCCGGGTGATTTCTGCAGTTTCGACATTGCGCTCACTGGCAACCTCGACGTAAAAATCTTTGGTTGTCATGATGTCCAGAACTGCGTCCAGGGGGGCTTCCAGAAGTTCGCTGGCCTTTATCAAGATTGATCCTTCGCTGGTTGAATCGTACCGGCGCCCGTGAGACGCCACTCTGCTGCCCGTTGAGTGACCGGCAGGTACTCACTTTCGACGGTCATGGCTGCGGGTATCCGGAAGCCATCGTACGTTGCGAATGCCGACGCGTCGTGGGTGCTCCAGAAGCGATCGTGCCCTCCGGTAGAAGTGTGCCCGGCGCTTCGACGCAGGCGAATAAAGCCCATGCCGTGCATGCGGTAGACGCGGCCACCGGATCGATTCATGGAGTCGATCATCATGGCATCTTCATGAGTGTTGACTTGGCGCCAGCCGCCGGTTGCATGGAAGACGTCCCGGGACATGAGCGAACTGGCGCCAGCTACGTGTCCGCCGTACGTTTCCGTCGTTTGAATTCGGTTGAGTGTCATGTTGAGGCTCGCCATATAGACAAGCTGGGCAGGGCCGCCGATAAGGTCTGCGGGTGCGTAGGAGCGTGTGGCGACGAGGTCGGAGATGTGGTGTTCGCCGTACCAGTCGTCGTCGTCTATTTTCGAGATGTATTCACCGTGGCTCGCGGCTACGCCGCGGTTGAGTGCTCCGCCGAAGACGACCGCGGGGGCTACCTCGACCACGGTGAGGGGACGGCGGTATCCGGCGATGGCCTGGGCGATGGCCGGATCTTGCTGTGCGAGTCCGTGGAGCACGAGGACCACTTCGAGGTTGGGGTATGTCTGCCGTGCCATCTGATCGAGTGCGAACTGCACAAACTCCGCCCGCATCGTGCACATGATGGCGGAAACTGATGGTTTGTTGGACACGTAGCCGTCCAGGGCAGGGTCCTGCAGGAGTTGGCGCTCCCAGTAGGAGTCCACGGTCAGCCTGTCTCGGGCCAGCCTTCGCGCGGCCACGGACCATTCTTCCCGTCCCAGCACGTCGTTTTGGCCGAACGGGTCGAAGGAATCCAGCAGCTGCACCAGCGGCGCTCCGAGGTATTCCTCGGCGAAATGCGGGACGCCGCCGACTACCCAGACGGGCACACCCGCGACGAGCAGCCGGCCCAGTACCGTGAGGAAGTCACGGGGACCGGAAAACTCCCGTGGCACCAGTCCGACGTAGGAGAACGGCCGCAAATCATGGATGAGGGATTCCCGAACCCCGTGGCGCGGATCAAAGACATGGATTATTTCCTGTGCCTCGTCCAGGAACCGCACGACGGGCTCACCGTGGCGCATCCCGGCCGCAGTCAGCACCGCTCCACGAACAGGCTGCGAGTTGAAACCACGGGGGTTGAATGCCACCACATCCACCGGCGGAACGAAATCAAAAACCCGTTTGTCGGAAAACACAGCGTCCACCAGGCCGGCGTCCACATCGCTCCACGTCACCGCGCGACCAAGACCGGACACACCATCGCCCACGATCAGCCGACGCTGAAACGCATCGGTCAGTCCTGCCGGATCATCCGACCCAGACTCCACAGACCCGCTACCGACCGCAAACGAGCCAGCCAACGTGACGTTGGGGCGCTCCAGTTTCATTCGCTGCAGATCAGGGAGGGTCCACGCCCGGTTGGAACTGCCGGCCCACTCCAGCGACTCCAGGGAATCGTAGTAGTTGTCCAGGTTTGCGCTGATGGCGTTGATGTCGGAAGGCCTTATTCCGAGGCCCTCCAGAATCCTTGAGGGTCGCTGCGTCCATTTGTACCTGAGGTGGATTACCTTGGCATTCGCCGCCCAGCCGCTGGCTTTCCACGTCGTACCGCCGTCGCGGATTGACGATGACAGGCTGCCGGCTTGAATTACCTTCGGGTCCGGGAAGTCGATTATCAGTATCTTGAATGACCGGGACAATCCGATGGTGTCGACAATTGAGAGGAGTCGACGTGCTTCGGACAGATCAGCAAAGGCCAAAAAGATCGTGTCGTACGTGGCGCGCTTACCATTTTCACTGTCATCGCAACGATTCCAAAACAACGGATCGTTGGGACGGCAAACGGTCCATTCCGAATTCTTTGAGCTGGGGTTGATCTTCGCGACGACGCTGGCGTTGGTAGTCGGGGAAATAAGAGCAAAATTTTTGTGATGCATTATTTTGAATTCACCGGGATTCTCGTCGTGCCAAAGAACGGGTTTGGTTCCCGTCGCCTCTTGGGGGATACAGATGGCAGGACTCCTCGGGGAAACGAAAGTCCGGGCCGGCCCTGTATCAGACGGACATGCTTTCCCGAGATAAGTTTCTCGATTCCTTCAGGGCTCACATGCCCGTCGGTTCGACGGGAACGAACGAAATTGTGGCCATGCATCTTGTAGATTCGTCCCCCTCCGCCATTGATGTTTGCAATCAAGAAGGAGTCCACATTGGCAGACACGGCGTTGAACCCACCCGCGGACCTCAGAGTTGAACGCTTGATTAGCAGCGTTCCTCCAATAATCTGCGAGTTGAAGACCTCCGAATCCAAGATTCTATGAAAAGTCATGTCAAGGCTATCGAAGTAGATGAATTCATAGTCCGCCCCCGTAAGGTCTGCGGGTGCGTAGGAGCGTGTGGCGACGAGGTCGGAGATGTGGTGTTCGCCGTACCAGTCGTCGTCGTCTATTTTCGAGATGTATTCACCGTGGCTCGCGGCTACGCCGCGGTTGAGTGCTCCGCCGAAGACGACCGCGGGGGCTACCTCGACCACGGTGAGGGGACGGCGGTATCCGGCGATGGCCTGGGCGATGGCCGGATCTTGCTGTGCGAGTCCGTGGAGCACGAGGACCACTTCGAGGTTGGGGTATGTCTGCCGTGCCATCTGATCGAGTGCGAACTGCACAAACTCCGCCCGCATCGTGCACATGATGGCGGAAACTGATGGTTTGTTGGACACGTAGCCGTCCAGGGCAGGGTCCTGCAGGAGTTGGCGCTCCCAGTAGGAGTCCACGGTCAGCCTGTCTCGGGCCAGCCTTCGCGCGGCCACGGACCATTCTTCCCGTCCCAGCACGTCGTTTTGGCCGAACGGGTCGAAGGAATCCAGCAGCTGCACCAGCGGCGCTCCGAGGTATTCCTCGGCGAAATGCGGGACGCCGCCGACTACCCAGACGGGCACACCCGCGACGAGCAGCCGGCCCAGTACCGTGAGGAAGTCACGGGGACCGGAAAACTCCCGTGGCACCAGTCCGACGTAGGAGAACGGCCGCAAATCATGGATGAGGGATTCCCGAACCCCGTGGCGCGGATCAAAGACATGGATTATTTCCTGTGCCTCGTCCAGGAACCGCACGACGGGCTCACCGTGGCGCATCCCGGCCGCAGTCAGCACCGCTCCACGAACAGGCTGCGAGTTGAAACCACGGGGGTTGAATGCCACCACATCCACCGGCGGAACGAAATCAAAAACCCGTTTGTCGGAAAACACAGCGTCCACCAGGCCGGCGTCCACATCGCTCCACGTCACCGCGCGACCAAGACCGGACACACCATCGCCCACGATCAGCCGACGCTGAAACGCATCGGTCAGTCCTGCCGGATCATCCGACCCAGACTCCACAGACCCGCTACCGACCGCAAACGAGCCAGCCAACGTGAACTCCCTGTGATCGTGTTCGGCCGCGAGCGACAGTGGCGTCCAAACGCTCGGCAATGATGTGCACCAGCTGGCAGATTCCGGGTCCGCCGCGAGCACTTCAAGGGACAGTAGGCGATGTGAAGTTTCAAAGCTGGCGAAACCGAGACCGCGCATGGCCCGGGAAATCCTTGTTGGCCATTGAAATGTCAGCGCGATAGTCGCCGAAGATGATCCGAGTGGCCCAGCTTTCCAACCAAGTTGAGAATCCCGGACACTTGTTCCGCTCGGCCCGACAGGAAGAATCCTGCGGTCGGCCAGCGACTTTACGGTAATAGAAATTTTCCGCGAAACGCCGAGGTGGTCAAGCAACAACATTTTCGCCCGGACATCGCCGAGGTCAGCAAAAACCAAATCGATTTGGTCCCTTTTGGGAAAAAAGTTGGGCGTCGTCTGCTGAGTGGGGGAACCGTAGCAGTGCGAGTTCTGGTCAGTTCGAGTTTCAGTGTTTGACTTTGGATCAAGGCTAAGCGCTTGAATTGCTTCTGCAAATTCCACAGCCGAGCTCACATAGAGCAGGTTCGACTTATCAGCCATAATCATCCTATCGGGTTGTGGATGCTGTAGCCGGGGAATCGATCGTGAGACCAAACTTCGAGCCCGAGTTCCAGTGTTCACGTCCGTGGCGCAAAACGAATTCATCAATGTTGCTGTCGTCGGCGTGCGTCAGCGCCGTTGAAAGGAGAGCCGTGGGCCAGACCTCAATCTTGCTGTCAGCTGGCCCTGTGACAAGCCGGAGGACCGAGTAGTCGAGTTCGGCAGCAGCAGCGAGAATCTTGCGAAGACTTTGGCACTCGAATATTATTCCCGCTTCGACGCCCATTTGGACGAGGGTAGCGGGAGAGCCCATCGGATCCTGTCCAACCCTTACGATTCCCGTCGCCGCGTAGGCGTCGGCAATGGTCAAGGACTCGTCGGGGCCCGTACCCAAGACGTAGATATTTAGCGCGACATCTTCGGACCGGAGCAGGGAGTCGATCGTAGCGGTCAGGGAGCTCAAGTTGGCGCCTGCCGCCGCAACGCTGACCGTGACACCCTCAAGGTGCTGTCCGGTGGCTTTCTCATGAATATGGATCGGCGTCGTGGCTGCGGGCGACCAGGTGTCGGCCTGTCCAGGCACTATGGCACCATAGCGATGGAGATGTAGTCCATTCAGGTGTGCGTCGCGCAGCAGCCACGAAACAAGCCATGCGAACGGCATGGAAGGCGTGGCTGGGAGGGCATCACGGAGGCGTGATGTTTCCATCGCGATGGCGAAGCCTGGCCGGAGGAGTTCATTGAGCACCAGCCCATGTGCAGGCCCAGTTGTTGCGGTGCCGGGTTCCGCATCGAAGTCGAAGTCGAAGTCGAAGTCCACGTTGACGGCATCGTCTTCGGTGGAGTGTGGGTTCCCGTCGATTCCCGTGAGGTTCAGAACTGCAATATTTGGGGTGTTCCCGGCGATGTTTGCCGCATATGCTGTGAGGGCCCCGGCGGAGATTTCAGCGTTGCAGTCGGCCAGAATAACGTGTGGCGTGGCAGTTGATGCAACCACTCTTTCGAGCAAAGCTCGGTCGGCTTCCGCCTGACTGTGGCCCAAGGGTAAATCGGCGACGTCAGCGACTCTTAAGGACGTTACTTTGATCCCGCTGCCGGCGAGTTCACTTCTCAACTTCTTTGCGGCCGATTCGACATCCGAGTTAACGTGGCGTCCAATCAGAGCCACCGTGAGTTGCACTGTTCCCGCGGCGCCCCGCTCTATCGCTGAGTCAATAGTCCTGGCGTAAGGGACTGTGTACTTTCCGGACAATATGTCCGGAAAGGAAGTCTGAGTCTGAAAGTGGCGTAAGTCCGAAACTGTTGCGGCGCGCGAGTGGGCGCCTCCCATGACACTGGAACTCAAAATCAATACCTTTCCTAGATCCCGTGGCGGCGTCGAACCGTGGGAGGCTGGCCGGCCGAGTAAATCCAGCCTCTTGGAGCATAGCAAGTGAGAAGCTGCTCTCGAGCATCCAACGGCCCTGATGTGTGGTCTGAGGCCTGCGTGCCGCTGAGCGCCGGGTATAATTCCCTTGGCGAACTACGCCGTAGCGCAGTCTGAGTCTGGTTGGCTGCGTGTAATTGAGCTTCCTCAAGTGCAAGTACCTGCACATGAGCTAGGGGGACTAGTGACACTACGACTAACCGTTATCGGTACGGGATACCTCGGCGCAACCCATGCGGCATGCATGGCTGAACTGGGATTTGAAGTCCTGGGCGTCGACGTCGACAAAGAAAAGATCGACAGCCTCAGCCGGGGCGAACTGCCCATCCACGAGCCCGGCCTGCCGGAGCTTCTGCGCAAGCACACGGAATCCGGCCGCCTGCGCTTCACCACCTCGTTCGACGAGGCCGGCGCCTTCGGCGACGTGCACTTCATCGCCGTCGGCACCCCGCAGCGGGCCGGCGAGCACGCAGCCGACAT
>ENA-OWNT01001334-OWNT01001334.1-seawater-metagenome-genome-assembly--contig:-NODE-1334-length-31900-cov-4.042736_pt1 | contig 31900 bp, 28 predicted proteins | sample MGYA00238136_ERZ651165 | MGnify/ENA primary metagenome ERZ651165 (study PRJEB26861, sample SAMN08777766) | seawater metagenome | isolation source: coastal seawater | place: USA: Florida | collected...
CTCCTCCCTCAGTCTAACAAAGTCAGTCCAGAGGGTTCGGGATGGTGAGTGACTGCCGTCCCATTCTCGTTTGCCCCTCTCATTCGCTTCGTTTCCTCCCTCCACTGTCACACAGTCACTGCAACTTAGCTGGAAGTGGCCACCTGCCAGGAAAGAAGGAAAGAAGGAAGGCTGGGCACGTGCGCGCGCACGCGATTTTCCGGAGACCACCCACCCACCCACGCACAGTTTTCAAAGTGAAAGAAATGTTGCTGCCTTGCTTGATTGATACATACCAACGGTGTGCGTGTGTGCGTTCGTGCATGTGCGTGCGTGCGACCGTGCGTGCACGTGCGTGTGCGTTTTTGTGTGCGTGTGTGTGGGAATTCGAAGTTTTGTGCGCGCGGTCAAACAGCCACAGCGCCCCCCAATCCTTGCGTTCCTGCCCGCCCGTTCCTTCGTTCCTTCCCAATCCTTTCCTTCCCTTTTGTCTGCCCTGCCCTGCCCTGCCATCCTCCCTCCCCCCCTCCCTCCCTGTTTCCCGGCCTTTGCTTGGCTTTGCTTCGCTGCTGTGCTTTGCTTCGTTTGTTCGCTTCGTCGTTCATTCATTTTCGCCCATTCTCGGTCGTATTGTGACAGTGGCCGTGCGCGGGGTGGGACCGCTCCGCGGTGTCACATGTCACCACCCCCCCGCCCCCACTTCCTTGAACGAACAATCGATCCCTACCTGAGGACTGCGCCACCCAGCGAGCGGAGCAGGGCCGGCCCGGCCCGAAAAGGAACGCGACCACGTAAGTTGTAAATGCCGCTTTAAGAAGTACGCCGTACTGGTTATTACAATGTATGCTGTGAATGTGATCGCGCGGATAGTACTGGTCACAGTACGGTGAAATCCACCATAAATTAACTGAACCATCAACAAACCACTTCTGTGATGCTTTCTACAGTACAGTACCTAGATGAAGGTTTCGATAATACTGTAGTACCCGCTGCAGTAATGCGCTTTTAACTCAATAGGTTTTGGCGACAGCACTGTACCGAAACGGACCACCAAACATCCAAACGTTCTTGCGGGCAACAACCACAACAAGTTGTGGCGAGGGGGAAACGTCGCCCGAGTTGGGTTGCGGACATGGGATTGTGTAGTGTGTAGGTATCACCCATTCCAGGCCCGACCTTCAGCATATCCACGCCAAGTCGACCACGCCACTCCTAGAACTGTTGAAAACTATTACAATCTCGAAGAAAACCATACAAATGCGTGCATCGCCAACGGACTCGATCGACAGCGTCGCCAAAAGATACAAACCACCAAGAAAAATGCAACAACAAAAAAAAAGAAAGGTTGTTGCTTGATTGTAGTAAGTGTTAATAAATAAGTGATGTGTGAAAAATAAATAAGTGCCTAATGCGTTGTGATTCTGTGTGATCTTCACACGATCAAGAATGACTCCTGGAGTCGGCGACTCAACTCGTTGGTGTAGGGCTCGTCGGAGTCGCTTTCGCTATCGCTATCGCTATCGTATGAGGACTCGGAAGAATATCCCGACTCTGACTCGTCTCTAGCAGCGGAAAGCAAGTCGCGCACACCGCAACGGCGTTCGAGCGCGCGTTCGTCTTCAGCCTCCTTCTTGGCAAGAAGGGCGAGTTGGTCCCGGAGAGAGGGGACGGCCGGGTGTCGGCTCAAAGAAACTTCTTCTGCTGACTTAGATTTGGTCAACACTCCGAATTGGTTGCGGCGGTTCTGGCCAGCGACGCAGAGGCTGAAGTCCACCGACGAGTGGCGGTGGTGCTTAGCGGGCTTCGCTCCGACCGCGGGGCTTGCCTTGGCGCGGCGTCCGGCAGAAGACGGACGCGACGTCGTCGCGGGGATGCTTGGCAAAGGCACAGGCTTGGCGCACTTTGGGTTGACGGCTCCAAGAACGGAAGGAGCTTTCGGGTGTGCAAGGAGTTGTCCCGGAACAAAGGCCGGCGCAGCGAGCGAACTTCCGCTGCCGGTACTCCCGGACCGCTGGCGCGGGAACACAGGCGAGGACAGAGCCCCCGTCATATCAGATCGCGCACGTCGGTGAGGCATGCTTGTGTAGTCGTACTTGGTGTTGGTGTTCGTGTAGAATAAAAATGGCTTTCGTTTTTGTTGGGACTTTTTCGCCCCGTTCATGATTGCGATGTCACGCGCTGCTGCGGGTCTGAGTTAAGGTAGGGCATGGGTCGCAGCTACTAAGCCTCGATCGGCATCGAATGGGCAGGGGTGCAACAGGATGAATGTGTTGCGCGTAGCTGGGGTAGGGGAGGCGATGTCGCTCGAGTGGGGTCAGTGCAGTGCGTTGTCTCGTGTAGGGGATCACGGCTCAGTTCATTGATCAATAGTGCGCTGACGTGGGCGGCGTCGCGACGTGGTGACAGACGCGAAGGAAGCAACGGGAAGGGGTTGGCGACGGCCTGCGACGAGAACGTGCCGGAAAGCCGCGTACGCGTGGGAGTGCTGGCGACACTGGGCAACGAACGAGCCAACTCCTGCGCGGTTCTGTTGTACGCGAGAAAGTCAGTCTGACTTCCAGCTGCCAGCCTTGCTTTCCCCCTCGCTCACTCACTCACCCACTCACTCACTCACTCACTCCACGTCCGCGGTCCGCTGTGAGTGAGTGAGCGAGTGAGTGAGGGAAGAAGCAGCCAACGAACACCAACTCGTGCAGTGAATGAGTGTGTGTGAGTGAGTGAGTGGCGTTCGCTTCGCGCTCGCTCTCTCTCGGTTGCTCGCTGTGAAAGTGAACGTCGACATGACCGGCGGTGGCAGATGCATCTCAATTCAAGTGTATGGCCACAGACAGCGTCGACAGTTGGAAAGTGTCCACTCCAGACGACAGAGTCAGGCTCATTTGTGTCGAGATGTTACGACACAACATTTGGCCTTCTGACGTTGCCAACAGTATAGGTGGGCAACGGAAAGGTCACAACCGTATATTCATTGCGTTTCAATACAAGGTGCGCCGCCGCGTACCGTAGCCCTATTTACTGCCGCAGGTAACTTATCGAAGAATTCCTGCGAATATTTGTGACGATGCGAGTCGTTCGTAGTCAGTGCGCACGTGACAACTTGTGGTTGTGTACCTGTCTGACATCTGCGACAGTGCATCGACGATTTGCCACTCATCGCTGGAGCAACGATCAAGGGGCTGCCCGCATACCACTGTATGTGACTGCAAAGTGTACGTAGGGCAGTCAGGAGTACTGTGTGCCCCCCCGCATAATCGCGAGTTTGCGCGCGACTGTTATTGCTGCCGCGGCTCCCGCAGATCTGAGGACAGTGTACTCGCCTGGGGGCGATTCACAAGTAACGTCGACGCGTCGGACACTTTCGGACGCTTTCTCCTGCAAGGAGGAAGACGGAGCTGTTGTGGACCTCCATAGCACAGTCCAGTGCGAGCTTTCGTCTTCTCACATCAGCTGACGTCCGCAGACGTCCGCTGACGTCATTTGCCGCGGCTTGGACGTCCTCTCAGGAGTGAAGGGCAGAGTGCACTGGCTGAGGATCGTATTCGACGACGCACAGACGTGTACAGCAGCGTTGCGGTGGCAGTCCGCGGAAGCCGGTCGCCCTCTCACTGTCAGTCAAATCTCAAACTTTTCGCCGTGGTCAACTGTCTGAGATGCCGACAATGTCGCGGTGTGGGTGTTCACTTTCTGGTGGATTCAACGACACTTCTCACGAGTAGGGGTCTGACGTCAGCGCGTCCGCCACCGGTCGTGTTGTGGTGGTGCGTTGTTTGTGCGAGTTCGCTGATTGCTGACTGATTGTATGCGGCTGGGAGGCGCCACGTGCGGAGAGATTGGATTTGTTTGGTATTTGTTTGGCATTTTTGAGGGCGCGAAGGCGCAATTTTCGTGAGGGAGGTGAAATGATTTCGTGGCATTGAGAGAGTTAAGCCTCGGAGATGGCAATTGGGTGACTCATGCAAAGTTCACATGGCCGTAGCATGCTCCCTGTTATTCCCTGAAATCAGTCAACTTTCAATCAGCTGTCATCCCAGAAAGAAACAGCGTCGAAAACAGATCTGTGCGGAGGAGACAATGTATGGCGGGGAGGGGCGGGTAGGGGATGACAGTCGGAGAGACACTTTGAACGGGCGGCTCTGCTTTTTGTCAAAAACAGCGACACCGCTCCGTCCTCCCCTCAACACGTGCTGCATTTCAGCCTCACGCAGCGATAACGGCCCCGCGTGAACCTATTTTGTGACTGAGCTGACTGTGAAGTGCGGTTGTGCGCGAAGACAACTGGGCTGAAAGTGTGGTTTTGTCGTTTCGAAACGGACGCGCGAAACCAACAACTGTCCGTGCTGGCGTGACAGTTCGTCCAGCGCACATACGCAATGTGTGGTCTGTGAGGTTTGGCTTTTGACTTCAACTGTCACACCAAGAGCACGTTAGTGCGTCAGTGAGTGAGTGTGAGTGAGTGTGAGTGCGCGTGGAAGGGAGGGGAGACGCTGACGATTCCACGAAATTTTTGGCAGACTGCTGTCAGCAGACTGCTGTTGGCAGTCTGCTGTCCTGTCTGCCTGGGCGCAGGGCGAACGACGAAGACTGCCTGCAGACAGACGGTGTATTTATTGGTGCCGAGTCGCCACCCAGCCAGCCAGTCAACGCCCCCTCGTTCTGGCAGTGTGTCGCCGCGCTCGTTTCATGTTGCTTCACACTGCATCATGACTCTAGTTTGGGGTGACAGCTTGACGAGCTGCTTTTTGGTAGCTGGACGCGCTGCTTCATGACAGCCTCTCGTCTCTTTCACCATTTCGTCGGTGACGTCGATGACAGCGCGTCGCGTGTGCACTGTCGAATTGACATCCCGCCGGCAGGCGAGATGGTCATGACAGCGGGATCGTCTTTCGCAGAAACTCACGCTGCGCTTTGACAGTGTGACGCCGGCATGCACCTATTTTCCGGCGATTTTTCGACTCTTTTTCAAACCGCCAAAATCAGTGCACAGGGGCGGAAACCCCGCTCGTACAAACATATTTTCTGTGAGGGCGGACACACTGAGAAAGTGCCTTCATCTCCCCTCGGCTCAAGGCACACGCAAGGACCTGCCAAATCCAGGGGACGGAGAGCATGCCGAATAACATTCGCGTGCAGACTTTACTGTACCATTTGAATCTCGAATTATGTTTCGCGGTTACTGGGCGAGTGTGTAATGTAGTTCTTGCAGAGATGATATGATTGCTGCGTTCACCTAAACTGCGACCGGTGACCGCGTGACAGTCAGTCACGTGTGCAGTTTTTGTGTCGGCATCAACACAATGGTGGTGTGGGGTCTTCGCGTGGCTTTTGTGGGGCAAGAAGATAGTGAACAGTAATGAGTGACCCAAACCCGAGCATGCGCACGTTCACTATGGACCCCACTGCTCTCAAGCCCTCGCAGAAGCGTTGTGGTGTACTGTATTCGAGCGCACTTGAAAGGCTCAAGCAAGCCAGGGGTGGAATCGCGGATTCAGTGTGCCCTGACTGTCAGGGCAGGGTGTGGATTGTGCGGCTGTGTGTTGTGCGGGGACATGTGTAAATCCGTTCTCCATCACGAGAGCAAGTCAAGGAAAACCTCAAAACGTGTGATTGTTGGTTGCTCCACCATCGCTGTGTATTTCCTGCGTTGGCCTGGCGAAACCTACAAAAATTACAGACCAGGCACAAACGTGTGATTTCGATTGATGACTTCGTCAGCGCTGACTCCTCTTTATTTTTACACAAACACAACCCATCATTGATCAAATCAGAAACATGAAATACAGAGTACAATCGCACAGTACTCAGTACACACGCACGAATGAATGCGGTGACACCGTGACGTCGACGTCGACGCCGTCGTTGCAGCGACTTCCATCAAAGTCATCTCAAAGTTCCGAAGGTCGACGTTTGTTCGTTCGTTGTCGGCCGACGGTTCGTATTGCTCGTTCGTTGTCGGTCGGCCGTTCGTTTGTTCACCCGTTCGTTCGTTCGTTCGTTAGTTGGCTCGTTGGCTCGTTCGTTGGCTTGTTTATTCGTGGGCTCATTTGTCCGTTCGTCCGCCGCGTCTCGGACGTACGAACTTGCTTTTACACCAGCTGTTTTTCTTTTGCTAGACTGATTGCAGCGTCTTTGTGCAGACGTGGGGATGCTCATACTGGTGAGCTCCTGGAACTCAGTGAACGTGGAAAATTATCGTGCTCCAACTACGGCAACACGTAGACATAAGACCTGCTGTGTGTGATTGTGTTGTACAGAGAGGCACTAATAAGATGGATCCAACAACACGTCGCAGTCATTTGACATCACTTTCAAAAAGTCGGCAGAATCCGGCCGCAATCACGAAACTTGTGCGAAATACGGCATCCATGGGAGGGATGGGGCCACCGACTGCGAACCCTCGTGGTAGAGGCGACGGGAGTTCGGGCACAATGCAGCCCCCGTCAAGCAGAGAGGGCGCATCGAGGACGCGCCCAACGTCGTCGACCATGCGTCCTCCGTCGTCGTCGATGCAGCCTCCGTCGTCGTCTATGCAGCCTCCGTCTAGATCGAGGCCGCCAGACGCCATGGGAGCCCCATCAACAGCGCATGGTAACTTGGCGCCTCCGAATTCCCAACATACAAGCAACCGACAAGGGAATCGAGTTCAAGCGGTGAGCAGGCCGTCCGATGACACGAGCGGCGCTCCCCCACTGCAGAAAAAATACTCCGAACCGTCGTGGAGCGCTGGTCCAGAGCACGATTTTCATCTGGAGGTTCTGAAGTCCGGTGCCATCATTGACGACATTCCTCTGAAAAGTAATTTTTTGATAGTGGGAAGGCACCCAGCGGTGCATCTGACCATGGAAAACCCGAGTGTGTCGCGACAGCACGCGGTGTTTCAGTTTAGCAATGATGGATGTTGCTACCTGTTTGATCTTGGGAGCACTCACGGCACCATGGTGAACAAGCAGTCGTAAGTTGCTTGTTGACGCATCTTCGTGCCGGCGTGGACTTTGGTGACATTTGAGCTCTTGGTGTAGACTGACCGCGAAAAAGTACTATCAAATCAACGTGGGCGACGTCATCAAATTTGGTTCTTCGTCTCGGCTGTTTATTTTCCAGGGCCCCGCGGAATTGCAGCCCAAAGAGTACACAAGTGACAACCTCCGCCAACTTCGTCTGAAGTCGCAGCTTCGAGCCTCCCGAGTGAGCTCAAAAGTGAAGAATGCGCTGATGGGCAAGGTGCATGACGATGGCGGAGCAATGTGGGGATTTGACGACGATGCTGAAGAGGATGACGATGATGATTACGATGAGAATGGGTTTGTATGGTGTTTGCCCTCGTCTCGAAACCATGTTGTCATCGAGTGGCCGTCCGTCCTGCAGCAATAGGATAAAGAAGGTGGAGATTACGCGGGAGATGTTGGGACCAAAGGACATGAAGATGTGCGTCGTCTCCACTGCAATATTTTGTGTCCATCGTTACGTTACACCACTCACACGATGGGCGTTGCTTGCTAGTTTTGAGCGACTTCAGCGCAATCGCCAGAAAGTTCAGAACCTCAAAATAGAACTAGGGCGAATTCGCTCGAAAGGTACGGTTGCACGTCTTCACTCGAGCGCAAGGATCTCAGACACCCAATGCAATGCTGATGCATCGTTTATTTGTCTGATGTCGTAGAAATGGACCAGGGAGGATTCACGGAGGGTCAGCAGAATACAATTGACCGCAACGAGAAACACATTGCTCAACTGATGGAAGCTATGGAGGATCAGGTTGGCTTGGGTCGTTCACATTTGCATGTCTTCGTTGGTGACTTACTGGTGCTGAATTGTCATCGACCACACCAGGAGTCACTTCTTCGTGAGCGCATCGGTTTGCGAAAGAGCAGCCGCGAAAGCACTTTGGCCGGGCGCCAGAAAAAGAAAGAGTATCACAACGATGAGGAGGACGATGACGATTTCTACGACCGCACTGGCCAGCAGCAGGCGAAGGCCGCTCGGCGACAACTTAAACGTGGTGCAAGGCCAACAACCCAAACGGAGGCATTGTCCGCAGAAGATTTGAAGGAGAAAGCTAAAGCATTGGAAGAGGAGCAAGTCCACGTCCAACAGGCCAAAGAACGCTTGCAGTTGGAGCAACTCGAGTTGGAACAAGAACAGCAGGAGGGATCGACCGGTGCGACTGGGTGTGTTTGAACGTGCTGCGAGCCCCGCAATGACTTGAGGAGTGCGCTGCCAGATGCTTCACAGGATCCACTGGCCGCGTACATGTTGAAAACAAAGCTTCAAGCAAACAAAAGTGAACGAGAGTATGTGTCATTGTTTTGTCTGCTCTCACGTTGTTTCTTTCGTATTCGCCACCTTCACACTCTGTATCTGCCGATGCACAGACGCATTGCCAAGCGAGAAGCTGAGCTGAAAGTTGAGCAAATTCGAATGAAGCAATTAATCAGCATTGTTGCCCCAGCGCTCGCTGGCCTGACTTATGTCAAGGTGCGATTCTTGTCTGCTCGTTAATTCGCACTTTGAAGAGTGATCAGCGTGTCTGACACTGCAGCCGAGCTCAAGAGTCACAGACCAATCACAAGATGATGAGAAAGATACATCACCTGAAGGAGAACAGGTGGTGTGGTGGTGTGGTGATGTTGTCATTCACACAAGCGCAGCCGCTAATTGTCGAACACTTGGTTGGCGCAGGCCAACAAGGAAGCACCGAAAACACAAAAGGAGAAGTTACTCGCACATGCGGTAGAAACAGGGGCAGTGGTTCCATGGATTCAGAAAATGGTACGGACACAACTGGGGCCTTGTCTGAGTCGCCCAGAAAAGTTGTCTCAATGTGTATCTCTCATCCAGGCCAAAGAAGAGCATGAGAAACAAGAGGCGCAGCGTGCTGCCAGCACCGAGAGCGCTCGCGTGAAAGGGACCGACAACAAATTTTCAACGTCCAAGAAGGCCATGGCAGCTCCACCAAGCCGTCCAGCTGCCACACCTCAAGCCGGCAACCCCAAACAAGTGCTTGGCCCTTCGCGCCCTCCACCGACGGTTCAAGTTGCAACGAAGCACGCTGACCCCAGTCCCAAAGATGATGCTGGTGGAGAGGAAGCTGGGCGGAGGCGACGGCGCCGTCGCCGAGGCAAGAGTAAAGACATGAATGGTGCCAAAGCGACGAGCAGCGGAGCCGGAGCCCCTCCCGCCAAAGTGGCACGTCATCAGACGGGCCGCACGGATAGAAAAGAATCATCAAAGCTCGAAGGTGGCGACACTGCTTGGACACCACCAGCAAACCAAGACGGTAGTGGGCGCACTGCGCTCAATGACAAGTTTGGATATTGATATAGCAGTGACCTAGAATAGGCACACAGTGTTGATATTCTGAAAGCTTATCCACATGTTCGCCGCACTCGAGGGTCACTTGTCATTGTTTTTGCTGCGTGCTTGGAACGCTTTGGCCATGGCTTCCTTCTGCCGTCGACTAGCAGTCTATGAAGCAACAGCAATGATAAACTCGATGGCATCTTCAACCACGCAGAAATGCGAAGCCCACACCTTGCGTTCCGCTTTCATCTTTGCGTACGCTTTTCTGGCTGCTTTGTTGGAAGGATCAAGCTCCAGCAAAATTGCGAAGTCGGCGGCCTGCACAATACACGGTCAGCCGTTAATTTTGCCCATGTTGAGCATCAACTGCATCATCATCAAGCACTTGCGTACCGCATCGTCGTAGGTAAATAGCGCCGTCGCGGCGACAGCACGGCGATAATGCGCCTTAATTTTGTTCGATTGCAACTGGGTACTCACGTGTGGTTTCTCCTTGGCCAGCCGTGGTGCCGGGGTGTTGATCACTTCACTGCAAAACGAAACAACTTGGGACAGCACTTTCCGATCCGCTGTCGACTTCGACTCTTTGAGTAAACATGCAGCAGCATTCAATAGCAATGATTGACGAAGCACGAGTGCTTGCAGTTTCTGATCAGCTGTTCCGCACGGTATAACAAATGCAATGTAGTGGATGAGACGCAACAAACACCAGTTAATTCTCGGGCAACTATTTGAAGAAATACGACAATGTGAGCACTCACGTGTCTTGCACTTATAAGTCTGGCCGTGGTCCAGATACTGTCGTCCGAGCTCATACAGATTCAATGCTGTTTTCACGGCGCCGCGCTTGAAAGCCGCGGAACCCAAAAGTTTCCTTCTCTCCGCTGCTTGCAGCAAATCAGGGCCAAGCATGTGCCACATATCACACTCACGATCGACACCCAAAATCTCCACAAACACACAGCACTCCTTGCAGGTATTTGCTGAGTCGGTTGGCGATTGCTTCAGCGTCATGACGCCCGCGGCAACGTTTGCCGTTGACTGTAATGCTGCGTCAAGGGCGCCGTGGAGAACATTCGGGGTCAACAGGTCAGCGAACGATTTCTGCGACACACTGGAGCAATGTTCTTGACTCGAGGTGGTGCACATGTGCAACATATCGTTCATGATTGCGTCGACGCTTCTCAGAGCCCAGCTGGGGAAATTTATCTGTCGCTCTGAGTCATGAAAAGGGCTCGAGATTGCTGCATTGCACTTTGCGACTCCACCCAGCTGCGCATGAGCATCCTCTGGATGAACGCCTAACGTAATGCTGCCTTCAAAGAAAGGTTGTTCGAGTTGGTGACGTTGTTCTTGGAGACGCTTGAAATTTTGCCATGGTGTGGCGTCAAAGCCGTTTGCGAAGTGTACCCACAGTCGCAACGATACGTTATCCAATGATTGCAATTTGCCGAGCTTAATTTCGTCCGAATCGGCCCTTGTTTCAATTCCAGGAGGAGATCCAGACACCAGAGGCGTAAACGCACACCTCAGTGCACAAGTTTCCTTCCTGTGACCTATGCGATCTGCTTTGGCGGTCGTCATCATGCCACCTACCTCAATGCCCGCAATATCGAAATCTATCTGGATGGAGTTGCACCATCCAACTAAGCCAATGATGTACAATAAGGTTCCTTCCTTGGCTAGTGCGGAAGTATCTGAGTTTCCGCTCGATGCAGCAACATGTTGAGTGGACGGAATTCTGTGCGCACTATCGGAAGAAATCACAAACATGGCTAATTCGCCAGGTTGCATCGTCCGTGTCGCTTGCTGCACTCCTTCAGGCATCCGCATGTCACCAATTGTGAATTCAATAATTATTTGTGGTTGGGAGACCTGTTCATCACAGGCAGGTCGTGCTTTGGGGAGTTGATTGCTTGACAGAATCACTTCGCTCGTTGGATGAAATATTGCAAACGCGATCTGTGCACGTACGCCCGGCACCGCGCTGATGGGCGCCTCCTCGACACGCATGCCACCTCCGGAGTGCAACACGCCAAGTTTTCGAACCGAGTCAGACTCCTCGGACAACGGCAGACCAACGTCTGCAACAAGGACGTCGACCGTTGGGAGTAACGACTCGACATTCCAATTAGTGAAGGTATCGGAAAGCTGTTCTCTCCAGCGCGGTTCTAATTCGCTCGACATGGTTGGCTACCCCGTGACTGCCGAGCAAATGCCCCACTCAAGACAGTAGCATGTTTGAAAATTCAACACAAAAGAACAAAGGAAAGTGATCCCACTTTTATTGATGACGATGTTGTGGCTTCATCCGGCCCATGTTTCGTGTGACACAGCGCCAAAAAACCTTTACTGCTTGTGCGAGAATGATCTGCAGGACCGGGCGAAGCAGACATTCGCAGAAGAGCCAGGGTGACAGGACTTCTCGTGTTCCAATCGGACAATGCAGGGGAACGACGTGCATGCCACGTCATGCCATGGTGGGCCTTCAGCTGTAAAACTGATCTGGGTCAATTCGAAATTATCGAGGCGAGGACTTGCACAGTCCGAAAGACAACACCCTTCAGCAAACCTCCTCCAGAACAAACCGCCGCGAGCAACGACGAACGACGACGACCACGACGACGACCACGACGACCACGACGACTACGACGACTATGACGATAACGACAGCGAACAAGCGAACGAACGAACAACGGAGCAAAAGCTTGAGCCGCTGCAATAAACTGTGCGAAGAATTCTTGCTTTTTCAATACCACCTGTACCAGTGAAGTACTTCGTGTACGAAGGACAGAGCAATAGATATAATATTACCGTAACGTGAGCTGCGTCCATCAATCGAATCCATCGTCGGTGTCGGTGTGTGCACTGCATCAATCACCCTAGCGCATTCGATGTTTGCGCGTGCATTCTGACACCGGTTTTATCCCTGTCAGTAGCTGGCAGGGGCTTCAATTAATTGCTCCTTCGTGAACGCATGGTTGGACAGTGAAGTTGCTACTCAAAAATTCGTAGCATTGTTCTGTTGGCTATGCGATCATCCAACAGCACACAACATCACACAATGAGCTACAAGTATGCGAGAAGCTTACACAGCTTTAGTCCACAAGGTCTTGCATGACCAGCAAAAGTGGCGGTGAGTCCATTGACGGTGCTTCTGGTCGTGATTCACGCACTGCACGTGCACACACAAACACTTGCACCCTCTCACACTCTCTTCCACACATACATACACGTCATTTCGATTGCGAACTGTGGCAAGCAGATATCAATATCATACTTTGAACTTTTTATTATCACAAAAAAAAAAGACACAAGACAACTCTTTGTTATGGGTTCGGGCCACGTCCTGTGGCAATAATACTGGAATGGTCTTGTGTGTCGGCGTCCTCACTTGGATGGTTGTGTCGATTGGAGGGACGGAAGCTTTCGCTTGCGGCTGAGGCCCTTGGTTGCCTCGGTGGCCTGATTGACCTCGGCTACTTCGCTTGTTACAGATGTCTTGCTGACGGCAGTTGTGTTGTCGGCCTCGCGTTCTTTGGCCTCAGTTGCCTCGTGGTCTCTGGTTGCTTCGCTCGTGGCACGAGCGACTATTCTGCTGTCAGTCTGTCGAGAAGATTCCTCAATTGTGGACGCTTTGTCGAGGGCTGGACGTTTGGCTGGTGGCTGCAGCACGTTGCCCTTCACATCTTTGGCCTTCACATCTTTGGCCTTCACATCGCTGCTCTTCATATCGCTGCTCTTCACATCTTTGGCCTTCGCATCGCTGGCCTTCACATCGCTGCTCTTCACATCGCTGCTCTTCACATCGCTGCTCTTCACATCGCTGCTCTTCACATCGCTGGCTTTCACATCGCTGTTCTTCACATCGCTGCTCTTCACATCGCTGGCTTTCACATCGCTGCTCTTCACATCGCTGCTCTTGACATCGCTGCTCTTCACAACGCTGCTCTTCACATCGCTGCTCTGCACATCGCTGCTCTTCGCGTCGCTACTCTTCGTATCGTTCGTCCCCGCGGATGGCCTGGACTTGTTATCTTTCAATGATTCTTGGCCGGACCGCAGCGCAGTTTTCCGAGATTTTCGAACTCGCTTGCCACGCTGTTTCTGGCCGCGAACGATTATCTTTTTCGTCGTCACCGCCTGTATTGGATTGCCCGGCTGACTTGGAACGGCCACCACGAAGTGCATCTCTTTGTCGTAATACCCGTCGCAGAACTGTATGCGAACCTTGGTGTGTTGTTTCGCTGGCCACTTTTGCACATTCGCTTTGTAACATGCCTTCGACCATTGTTTGTCCCCGTAACTAAAGTCGACAGACAAGCGTGAGCTGCCTGATCGTATCAAAAGAGACAGAGGCAGAACATCGCAGCACGAGAACACACCGGCTTTCTGTTTTGAATGGTACTTCGTCTCCACTCTCACACTCCACGAGGCGTAACACTGCGTCTTGCCATGCGAAGTTGGACTGCAAGCACAACGATCATCAGGGTAAGAAAGGAGTGTGGGCGGTATGTGATCAGTTTACAGCTCAGCCTTGGGACCTGCCAACAAACCTTGATTGTGAGGGCCATGTCCGGTTGCCGCCCACCCTGAATGCACTTTTCGGCGACTGAGACACCACCTTGAACCTGAAACTCAATGCTGAGCCTCAGCGCCGCACGTGATCGGTGTGGCATTTCGAAGAGCGCTGTGCGGGCGCCTGGGCCCATGAAAATGCCGCCGTCGCCATATTGAAGACCAGACGCCGCAAATGGCATCCCCGTGTTAGGGGGCATCAGCGGAACGTTGGGCCCAAGACCCAGCGATTCTCCAAAAGATTTACGCTGGTCGAAAGCAAAGCCCTGCGGTATCATGCCTTGCGCCGGCAGCATCATCGGATTTGTGATAGCAGAAACTCCGGGGACTCCAAACCCGTTCATAAAAACGGATGAACCATGCTGTGGCGGCGCGAGCCCAGCACTGCCGTACAAAGTGGACTGTGCGAGTTGTGGGGCTTGATGTAGACGCTGTTGTGGCTGCTGCTGCTGCTGCTGCTGCTGCTGCTGCTGCTGCTGTAGTTGGTATTGTTGGTGGCTTAGCAATGGCTGCCCGCGCTGAGGTTGAGCGCTCTGCTCCTGGCCGTGTGATGCGGACGCTCGCTGGGCATTTTGTCCTTGCTGGACGTGCGTGGACATCACAGGCTGCTGTCTCGGATGGTAGCCGGCAGGCAGGTGATGGTACATTTGTCCAAGGTAGCTTGTCCCGTTTTGAGGTGGTTGCCCCTGATGTCCGCGCACTGCTGGGGAGGTTGTCGCGGCGATTCCAACTGCACTTGTCGCGGTTGGAGCCGACGCGTATGGCCCCGCAAGCGCTTGTTGTTGAGAGAATGAAAGTTGGTGGCGGCCGACAAGGCCAGTGTATTGTGGTTGCTGCTGCAGCTGCTGCTGCTGCCCGCCAGCCGCGCCGTCGCTGGTGTTCATAACTGGCGCAGAAGCACCATTGAATCCCGAGCCACCGGAACTCCGTTGAGGATACATCAAGGGTTGCACAGCAAAGTCAAGTCATCGCCAGCCATGGAGGCACGGTTCAAGTAAGGTATCAAGTGTTCACTTTCCCTCTCAAACGTGACCTGTAGCGTGCAAAGTCGGTGCCCGCAGCGACACCGACGGACTTGGAACGCTCAGTGCGATCACAACTGAGAATGCGCGCGGCTGACAAAAGAAGTTGAGCGGAGTGGAATTCGCAGAGAAACTGGTTTATGATTCTCGTTTCAACAAATCCCTCGACGGACATTGTGTGCCGGCCTGGTGTGTCACGCGACCGGCGGACGCCGGTGGCCTCGCCCGCAAGCCGTCTAGCTTCATTACAAGGTGAAATGCGACCCCAACCTGCCTGCATTTGTCTGAATGCTATACGTCTGCACCGGTTCTTGACCGATTCTGAACTGCGGCTATGCATTGCCCGGAGTACGGCACGGGTCGCGGCGTCTGTGTCGACAGTGACACGTCAGCAAGCGAATTGTGTCACCGGCGCCACGCGTGTGCCAACGGTGCTGCGTGCCTCTGCGCCTGTCTTGTCTGGTCTGCCGCGCCAGCCACGTTTGCAAGCGCTCTGTTCCCAGACGGAAAACAACCAACCAGTCCAGTCACGCTACGCGGAACACTGTGTGCTGAAATGGACAGCCAGAGTGCAGCCAGTGAACCGCCCGCGACCACCACCGCAAGCCAAAACAGGCACGTCGTCGTACGAGGCGTAGCGTTGGGGCAGCGGAAACGCACAGTGCACGCATTCGAGCGGCGTCAAGAACCAGCCAGCGACAGCGACACGTGTTTGCTGTGGGCGGGCGTGCTAAGCAGCGTTGCGTCGTGGTGAAAGGCGGCGTGGGCGTTCGTTTGGGCACGCATGTGAACGCCAGCGCTTGCTTGTCGTCGCGGTCGCGAATTGCGACCGACACAGCAGCACATGCGCGGTGGGGTGGGTAGTACGTAACTCCGTGAGCTGTCGTACGTATCACAGTGAACGCGGCGTGTGGCTGTGTGACGGTCAGTGCGTGAGCAAGCAAGCAAGTAAGCAACCAAACGTCGACGGGAATTCGGTCGTTCGTTCGTATGTGTGTTCGCTGGTGAGGGGAGGCTGTCTGGTGCGGTGCGTTCGCGTTGCTTGGTGTGGAGTGCAGTGACGGTGACTGTGACAGTCGGTGGTTGTCGACAGTGACAGTGACGCGGTGTCGGGTCGATGGTGGTGACACTGTGTGTGTGTGTGTGGGTGGGTGTGGGCAAAAGTGTGTGACCGTCAGTGACCGATCGAGTCGCGGTTGTGGGTACGTTGCGTCGTGTTCCCAGCCATCCACTCACTGTCCGCCCCACTGACCGACCGGCGGAGACCAACGGACGGCGAACAACAGACGGAAGGACGGACGGACGGACAGAGAGATAGAGAGAGAGAGGGACGAACAGTGCAAACAAAGATCGATCGGGTGTAATGGGTGTTGTATGACCCATAAGCCAGCCAGCCAGCCAGTTCGTCGTTCGTGGCAGGCACACTGTCAGTAAGTGGGCTCAGTGAAGCGAAGCCAGCTGACTGCCAGGCACAGTCACAGGCACAGTCCAAGTGGGCGACGCAGGCGTTGAACAGTCACAAACTCAGACACTCTCCACTCAGTCATTCATTCGCTCACTCACTCACTCACAGTCAGTGAATGAGTGAGTGAGTGAGTGAGTGAGTGGCAGCATGGCAGGCTGCAGGCTGGCTTCCTTCCTTCACTCACAGAGACCTCCACTCACTGCATCATCACACCATCATACCGAGTACTGTACATTTGATTGATTATCAGTGCATGGCAGTTAATGAGTGAACGGCCGTGATCCGACAACAAAGACCAAAGACTGTCCGTCCGTCATAAGTAAACGTTGGATTCGATGCCGCCGGCCGTTCGCTGTCGTTCCTTCCTTCCTTCCTTCCTTCCTTCCTTCCTTCCTTTGTTCCTTCCTTCGCTTTCTTTCCTTCGTTCGTTCGTTCGTTCGTTCGTTTCTTCGCTTTCCGTCCGTCCGTCGGTCCGTCGCTCGTTCCTTTCCTTGGCATTGTTCCCTTTCGGCCTTGTGCGCTGTGTGCTGCCGCCGCTGCTGCGTGCGGACCAGCGAGTTCCTGGCTTTCCTTTCCTTCCCCAGCACTCACTCACTCACTCACTCATGCATGCATGGTATGAGTGGAGTCAGTGTGGACCGGACCGACCACAACCTTGCTCAGCTTCCCTCCCTCCCTGTTTCTTTCTTTCGGTCGGCCGGCCAGTGATGTTCACGAGGTGAGCTGGGCTCCTCCGCTCGCTCGCTCGCTCGCTCGCTCGCTGGCTGCCTGGGCTGGCCTGGGCTGGCGTGCTGTGCTGTGCTGTGCTGTGCGTTTTGTGCGTTTTGTGCGTGCGAAGTGACGGCCGGGAGGGGAGGAAGGAAGGAGGACACGACCCGATTCACCAACAAAACGAAGCACTGCGCAAACGAAAGAGCACTCCGCTATCGGATCCGCTGTCTAACTAAGCCGTACAGTACTCATACCACTCATTTGTACTTGAGTATGGACGGCATCCTCACACCGCACAGGGAGCACATGCAAGAGAACTTTGAACAGCGCGCGGCGGCCACGAGGCCGGCCAAAACACCAGAAACCAGAAACCAGAAGAAACTCAACCTTGAAAAGTGCGTTGTTTCCTTGCCCAAACGCGCCCAAATTTCAAAATTCCTTCTATGCTGCTTGTACCTGCCTGCCTGTCTGCCTGTCTGCCTTGCCTGCCTGCCCGCCGTCAGCCGTCAGCCGTTTGCCGGGGCTTGATGCTGCATGCAGGGCAACGCCGCGGAATTCGTAACGTGACATTGGTCGCTCCGACGGTGTGACAGTGTGACAGTGCGCGAGCAGTTTCCGGTCTCTGCCTCCTCAGAGCGACCGTCAGTCAGTCACTTCATTCATTCATTCGTTCATTCACTTTATCCCTCCCCTTCGTCCCTTCACTTCCGCGATGCGCTTCCGTTCGTTCGCCCGTTTCTCCCCTTCCCTTCCCTTCCCTCTTCCTTTCTTCCCTTTTCTTTTCTTGCCTTCTCTGCCGCTTGCTTGTTCGTGAGAGAGAGCGTGAGAGCCAGTGGAGCACTTTGTGGAACGCGTGCGCACCACCCTGGGAGTCACGCTGTAAGTGAGTGATGACCTTCGTCGTCGTTGAGGCACGTGCGGGGGTTGTGCTTGGGCGTACAGCTTCGAAGGCAGGTAGCCAAGGCCTGCGAAACTTCACCCCCTTGAGCGCTGCGTCTGGAAGTGCATCATGCACCTGACACCGGCGACGGCGCCACGTGCCAAGGTTTGGTGAAAGGAACAGCAGTCAGCAGTCAGTCAGTGCACTGACAGAAGTGCGGCGTATCATAGCGTTCCTCGTGTCGGGTTGGCCACACAGCGCCAGCCAGCCAGCCAGGGACGGAGGGAGGCCAGCCGAACGAATGAGAATGAATGGAATGATGGAATGAATGAAGAAGGGCGCAGGGCTTCGGTCGCCGCGGTAGGCATCCTGCCTGCGACTCCCTACGGCGCCGTCCGTTCGTTCGTCGGCGTTGGCGCGCATTGTCATGCTAGACATCATAGATACCATCCATACCAGACAGATGCCTTCTTCCTGCCTGCCTGCCCTCCTGGGTGGGTGGGTGGAGGACAGTGGATGGATACCAACCACACGGCGAAGCGGAGGTTCATTAATTCGCAGTGTCAAACCAAACAACAACACCCAAAAATTCAAAGCTGCGATGTACTGAAGCTGGCATTTTTCGAGGCGACACAACACCGTCCAGTTTGGAAATTGACGTTTACACAACACTGCGTAACCCCGGTACTTATCACCAACACGGAGACACGCCAGACGCGTTGTTTTAATCCGTGCGGCTCCGCGAAAACTCAAATCACCAAAGACACGTGAAAACGCGCAAAACGAGCAAAATGAACGAACCCACGAACCACGCACCCACGCACCCACGAACCCACGCAAGAAAGCTGGAAAACTGCCCGCCGCGGAGCAACGGAAACGCAACCGACCGTCTCGCAAGGGTCATAGTGCCACACGGATCTTCTCACCGCCGTAATGGGTCCTGTGTGGCACGCAAAGCAACATCCATCCGCCGAAATCCGCGAATATCCCATCGGTGGAAACATCCTCTCGCGTCATTCGTCAGCTGAGTGAGTGAGGACAGAGCAACCAACCCAACCCGCCGCCAGCAGTGTATGCTGGCGAACCTCTGAGCAAGCACGGAGGGCTGAGAGAGAGAGAGGTGAGAGCCCAGGACCACAGCGACACAGCACCATCGTACAGTACCATCCATAACAGAGAGCAGCGACCCAACTGCGCTGCATAAAGGCGACACAACAGAACCGTCCTGCCCCAAAATCCCCCTGTGGTCCACACAGAACCGGGTGCCCAAAGTTGGAAAGTTGACAACAAAACGACGAACGAACAACGAAGGAGGAAAATTGGGTTGCTGTTGGGTTGTTGCAGTGCGAAAGGATTTCCGGGATTTCGAATAGGATTGCAGCATTTTAGTTAGATTCAGCAGCAGTCGGCAGAAAGCAATCTGGAATCTGAAATCTCGAAGTATCCAAAAACACGAATCACGACAACAACGAGAAAACACAAAACAAAAAACAAAAGCACAACACCACTCAAAGGCCATGCTCCATCCACAAACCTCCTCGATAACTTAGTACCATACTCTATCTGGATTTTCACAAGTAGGTCTATTTCATGTACGTTGTACTGTATAGTGGCATCGTCACAATGGATGCACCCTCCTTCTTCCTTCTTCCTTCAGTTTCTCAGCTGCGCACAGTTGGTCGTTCATCATCCCTGTTCCTTGTTCCTTTGTTCGTCCTTCGTCCTTTCTTCGCCTTTGTTGTTGCTCAACTATAGTCCACGCACTGCGATTGCTGTCAATTCCAATTCTCAATTCTTCAATTTTCGGAGAGGTTGCTTCCGCACCATGGCATACATGCGGCGGTGGTTTATTGCGAACGTTCCACTCGCCAATCGGCAGTACAGTGCGGAGTACGAACTTTCGATTCACACTGCGCACCGCACCACGACACCTTCCGAGGTCGCCATGGAAACAGAAGAATTCCCATGCCCCACTGTACGCTTCGAAGCGGAATGTTGTTCGCGCGGGCAAGCCTAGTCGGGCGCAATTGCGCGCTTCCATTCGCGTCCAAAACTGAGAGTCATCACTGGGAGGGATACTCAGGAAAATTGTCGTCCAATCCATCCAGTCACAGATCTATCCATAGCATCTATCATAGTGCATGGCTTGATCCATCAAAATGGGTGATCGGACGAATGCAAGATTGGATGGCATGATATGCAACAACAGCAACCAACAACTGGTCGCAGTGACTCTTCTACAACCTCTCGATATCCGGGGCTACTTCCTCCCAACCAACTTGCTCAGATAGAGGTCATTGGCAGTTCGCAAAGTCACAGATTACAGACCACGGTGGACCAGCAAAGATAGCATCACCGAAAGACGACTGTTGCACACAGCACACTTGTGAAAGCCTCACAAAGTGTTGCGCGCTGTGGTGCTTATGAGCGATATCCATCACGATCACGGCAACCAGGGAGTAATCGGGTGGCGCATCGGGTGGCTCATTGAGCAATGCAAAAATACAAGACAAATAAATTATGGAATGCCAAAGTGGCTGGTCGGTTGGTGCTTCGTCACAGAACTGAGGTTGCGCTATACGTTTTTACTTGTCTTGCGACGACTTCGCTGCAGAAGGATTCGACAGCCGCACTTGAAAGGAGTGGTCGTCGTCTCCCGCGAAAAAGTCGATCGCAGGGTGGCACAGGTCACAAGTGAACTTGTTGGAGTCAGGAATCGTCAAGCACTGCTTGTCGCCGATCCACCAGTTGTTGTCGAACCCGTGGTGACCTTGGCCGAGCCGGATGCCGTCGCACGTCGCAGTCTCGCCGCTTGAGAATGTGAACGTCAAATTGCCGAAGACCACGAAATTCAAGTCGTTGGGAAGCAGGGTGAGGTGTGGCCAAGCAGTCTTCAGCCCCATGGCATTGACTTGCGTGATGCCCGCACCAAAATCCGCAGCTGGTCCACTGGATCCGTGGCGACCGGCGCGAATGTCGAGAGTATTCCCAGACACGGACACACCATCAAATGGCTGCCCGTCGCTGATAGAGTAGTGGTCCAAATCAAAGGACAAAGTATCCACTCCATCAAAGTCGACTTTGTTATCGCGCACACTTACCTCAACTTGCTGTAAAGCGCCATTCAACCTGGCACAAGCCAAGGGCACGCTGCTCGCCACAAGAGCGCAAATTGCAAGCGTTCGAACCATTATAGCCCTATACCTCAAAAGACGACGGCCCTCTGCGACCGTGCGTTCGAGGAAGCGAAAAGTTACTTACTTGGATTTTGCAAAGCGAAAAAGCGACCACACAAAAGACAAGAACAGAAAAGCACACAGGCAGGCATCGGTACCCGCACTTGTATTTCCACTCCGCTGGTGAACAACACAACAACACTTTGCACAGCACAGCCCTTTGCATTGTTCGTCATCACATCTACTGATCGTTGTCTGGAAAGCACCTGCGTGTAGAGCAATGGTTGACGGCGTCCAAGCCGTTTCTTGCAGTTTGCTCGTATCTTTGTCAACCAACTGCGCTATTCCCACCTTCGAATCACTCCACCATTTCCTTCCTTGCCGACAGTGTAAGTCAGCTGCCTTCAAATACCACGACAGTTGACACACATTGTCGTCGTCGACGGCGGCGGCGGCAGCGGCGGTGACGGCTGCAGTGACGGTGACATCCAAAGCAAACATAGAGTGGAACGGCGCCGGCTTGACGACGACGACGACGACGACGACGACGACGAGACGATGACGATGACGGCGACGAACGACAAACACACGCACGAAACACGAAACACGAAACACCAGAAAAGAAGCAGTAATGTTGATTGACGATAGGTATGGGTATGGCAGCCATGCTCAATTGTTGTCTATAATCGGGATTACTGTGCATGTACGCTGACTGCCTGCTCTTCATTCACCACTTCGTTTCTTCCATGCTGACATTCTGACCGACCGCCGTGAGCCACCAGCAGTCAGCATGCAGTCAGCAGTCAAGCTGTCAAGCTGTCTGCTGAACTTGGGCATGCTGCGTCATTGCATTTTATCGCATCTTGAACCACCCGCGCACACAGATGCATGGGATACTTGCGCGGCATTGTGCATTTATCTATGAGTGTCGAGGACAAACAATTATTTTATTATAAACGAGGACAAACATCATGGGTTTCGACGAATTGGCAAGTTGCTGTGAAGCTGCGATAAAAGTGACGACTACAATGACTGCGGCGGCATCGCGCGGGCCGCAAGAACTAACTCGGTGCACAACTCGGTGGCAATTACGGTGCCCTTTCGCGTGCAATCGCTTCAACGTGGTTGGGTGCGACTCTCGCGGAGCACTTTGAGCGACGCTGCAATGCGCTTCTGGCGCCACTCAGCATATGTCATCGGCTGCGTCGAAGATCCATCGCCACTGGAAATTTCCAACTGGGTGGAAGGCGAGAAACCCATGAACATTGCAAGGCAGACTCGGGCGTGTGGACCGGGACCTGCTGCCACGCGGTGCACCGTGGACTTCAACGCGCCACCGGAGATCTCGGAAAGACAATCACCGATGTTAACGACGAACACCGGATCGTCTGGAACATACTCGGGAAGAGACACCGGCACCCAGTTGTCGGCACTGCCACCGGTGCCTGCACGCTCTAAACGAGCACAATTCCCGCGGTCGAACAACAGGACGGTGATGATGCCCACATCAGTGTGTTCGGCCACGAGTGGCCGGCAGTTGCTGGCACGTTTGTTCTTCTTTGTCTTCTTGTTCCTACCACGTTTCTTTCCAGTGCCGTAGCCCAGAAGAGTGAGAATGGAAGCGGTGTCATCACCTTGGTTCGCGTGATCGAGGGCTCTCAAATTCGCGAGTGGCACGTCTGCGCACTGCTCCATCCCTTCTCCTAGTGTTGCCAAAATTAGCTGTCCGACGCGCTCTAGTTCATTGTAGTACGTTTCCATCGATTGTTTGAAAAATGCAGCAGCCTTCGCTGAGCCCCACTCTCTGTCCCCGGGCCACACGTTGTCTTGTCCAAGTCCATGAGATGCTGCGGCTCCTTCACCGGAGAGCGCTTTCCCTATGCGAAACTTTCGCACTTCGTCATTCGGCGCATCGTTTCCCACCAATGACGCGAAGTTTTCGGTTTTTTCTGGCGAATATCCTCGCCGTGCTCGATCTTTGGCAAGGCATGATGACCGCACTTCGTCGGGCGCAGTGAAAAACGAGTGGCCCGCTGCCAGTGCTCGCCGACAAGTGTCAGCCGACACTCCAGTCCCTCGCACGTAAGCAAAACCGTCCGTTGCAAACTTCGACCACAGTTCCCTGACTGCGTCGACGCGTTGCTCGGATATAGGGTGGTCACTACTCTGCTTTTCCACATGCACTCGCATCACAGAAAGATCAATGGCCTCTCTCTGGGCGGTCGACGTACGTGCTTTCGTTTTGTTCGTCACTTTCGGCTCACCCAAAAGTGCAGACGTTTCGTGACCTTCTGGTGCGAAAGGAAATCCTCGCTCCACACATGAGAGCATCTGAATTCTATCCTCGTCGATTGGTTGGCGGTGCCACAACAGCTTTTTGCAACCGTGGAGTTTGAGCGTTCCGTCATACAGCTGATACAGCTCCGTTCCCATCGTCACTTCGTGCAAAGCCTCGATCGAAGTGTCGGGTACCATCTCCCCAATGGAGGTGTTCTCATAAATTTCTTGTTTGACAAAGAATGCGTTGTACACAGTAGTTTCCACCAACACATAGTGATACTGGTCAGCAAGTTCGCAGAGGGCAGCGAGCGAACTGCCGTGGCGCACATTGTCTTGGCGTTCCTGGACGTAGATGATGCTGTCTGGGATTGTAGGATTAAACTCTACGCATATCACCGCTGGGGAATAACTGCTTTGCAGAATATCTAGCAGAACCCAGTAGTCGGTTCCATCCACATCGATAGAGATGAAGCTAAAGTCCTCTGGCAGACGAGGGGCGTGTGCCTTGAGCAGCAAGCTTAATGATGTATCAGCGCCTTCCGTACACGATACGCATGCGCCAATGCAAACATTGCCGAGCGGATCATGGAGTGCCTTGAGGTCATCAACTCTATCGGGTTCAGCTTCGATCAAAACGCCATTCCACCGCTCTGGATGTTCCACCAACAAGGAGTACGTGTTCGACAGGTGTTTACCATCCCACGCACCAACATCCACGCACCAACGCTGCTGCTGTTGGAAGTCGGGGGCAGAGTCCAACACCTCGAAAATTTTAGCAATGATTCCATCTTCACCGCCCTGGCTCGTGTTATTGCGTGCGAATGAAACTAGACCGTCTCGCCGACGTAGTGTGCGCACCTTACGTGTGCGAATTGTTGCCATGGCCGCCGCGGAGAACGCACGCGCGCACGCACAAAGTGTTACCCTACATAACCATGTCACCTTCCATCATATTGGTGACGAAGGGCGCCAACAAAACAAAACGAAAACGAAAAAAAGACAAAAAAACGAGCGAGTGGAAGAGACACCGTGGGCTACTTCGTTGGGAATGTGATGACATGTGATCGGCATCACTTCCCACTCTGCTTCCATCGGCTGCACATCAGCAGTCCGCCGTCAGTATGCTGTAGTGATTGAGACCGTGTTTTTCCGTGCGCTAGCTCGACTGACATTAGTGCCGGCCGTGTCAACACGGCACGCTACTCGAGTACAGTCCGCAGTCACCATCGACGTTGTCGTGCTCCTCGTCGTCGTCTGTCGTCTGTCTTCTGTCGTTGTGTTGGCGTGTTGTGGAGGCAACCGACACTGCACCTTCTATACAGTGGTCACCTCAGTCGACTCAGTGGTCAACCGTACTCAGTACTCAGTACCCAATGATCCAGTGAATGGTCAACTCACTGTCAATGGTTCACTCCATTCTATTCCATTCAATTCAATTCTAACTAATGGTCAACTCTCAGTCAATGGTCGACCCAATGGTCAATGCAATGGTCAACTCAATTGCTGCTGTGTTGTAGCCATTGGGCCACGCACGCAGTTGCCATGATGTTGTGTATGCATGTTTTCCGGGTATCTAGATGTATCGAGATCTCAGAAATCTTCATCATTGTTTACTGCGTTGGTGGGTGGCTTGTTGTTGGTTGTTGGGTGGTTTGTTGGGGGTGTTTGTTTGTGTGTTTGTTGGTCGTTGATTGTGTGGGTGGAGTCGACAACTGACGACCAGACGGAATTCAGAATTCAGCAGTCAGTCGCCTCTTGATCTAGCAGTCTTTATCAGTTATCATAGTTATCATACTCATTGTCTGGGATGAATCGTCACTGGTGGCATTTCAGAATTTTAGAGTTTGGAGAGGTTGTTGTATTTAGCTACAGGACGGCTCCATTCCAGTCGTTTAAAACTTTCCACGCAGGCAGCACGAAGTGAAGACATTAAAAGTGCACGCCTGCAAGTCTGGCAGGATTATCGTTTGTCTACAGCTGAGCGAAACGCTGATTTACAGCTTGTGGTTTGCGCCCTGCAGCCAAAGTGCCCAAGTACTCATCGAACTTCCTTGTTCAACGTATCACACAGCGACCAGCGACTGTCAAAACGTCATCGTCAGTCCACACCGCAGACACACAAAAATGACTCAACCAACCACTCAGCCGATTGTCCGCTTGTCCCATTCTCATTCTGTCATTCAGTTCGCTGGAGTCGTGTACCATTGCAAAGAGCATGTTGCCGGCTTGGCGGGAACGGGAGAATGATTTTATGATCCCAAGTGTAAAGAACCGCTTATGCAGGACGACCGCACGCTGGGTTGACGGTGAATTCGTGAACAAGTCTCCAAAATCGTCTGTTGCGCGCGGTGCTGACGGCATGGTTCGGTGTCCTGTACCAAAACACCTTTTGTTGCCGCCTGCCCAGCACCAAGGCACATTGCAGCCTTTTCGCCCGCTTACTTGGAGTCTCCGGGCTCCAAAATCAGAGTGTTTCGCGTTGAGTCCTTGCCTCTAAACTTCCACTGTGAGCCTCCTGGCTGAGTGGGCTAAGCTGAGAGGCGGAGTTCGAGCCGTCTGCCCCAGTTCGCCCCACTGCCCAGATCAGGCTCCCACTCCGTCCTGTGCCAGGCGCAGTCAGCCAGTCAGTCAGACGGATGATGGTGTGCTGTGTTTTGTTGTCGGTTGTTTGTTGGTTTGCTTCGCTGCTCGTCTGCTGTTGTTGTTCTTGTGTGCTCGTCCGCGCGTCAGTCAGTCTGTCCATTAGATGGTAGTTCGTTTGTTTGTCTGATTCTCTACTTTTCTGCTGCTCTGCTGCGCTGCTGCTCTGCTGCTCTGCTGCTCTGCTGCTCTGCTGCTCTGTTTACCTGAGTGCCCGTCACCCCGTCTTTCTGTCGACGGCTCACCTGCCATTGTATCCGGTAAGTTCGTCATTGTTTGCTCAGGACCTCGTTTCGTTTCATCGGCAGAGCTGTACATCTGATAACGTGCGTGTCTGAGGAATTGGCACGATGGGGAAGTCCCTTCTGAAGATAGCCGGTAGCGGTTGGGTGTCTGCATGATCGAGTAGACAGAATGCGGACGCAAGTGTGTTCGTGGCCGTCCTTGAGTTGACTTTAAAGTTGTCAAAGAAAGCAGAAGACTGCGTAGCAATCGTGCTGCAAAGGACTTGCACGTGGGACGCTACAATACGGCTGCAGAAAATTTTGAAAGGAGAAACAAAGTGCAAGCCAGCGCCGTGAACGATATACGGAACGCAAACGCCGACAAGTAGTCATGGCGTTGATGTAGAAGAGCTTGGCGTGGATCGTTTTCTCAACGGCTGTTACCGGCCCTATGTTATTGTGACTGACGCAACTTCGCGTTGATCGGCACAGTGCAAGCCATGGTTTTGTGGAAGCGGAGCACGGTGGTGACGCTTGTCTTGGCGCTATCTGTGCACTTCACACCAAATATAGCCTTGGCGGCTGATCCTGTGACGGAGCCGTACTTACGACAACTTCAAGATGGCACTGGTAGTTTCAGCAATCCTGTAGAAATCAATACAACGACGTCGACTACGACCACAACTACAACAGGTACCTGTGGCACTTGTCAAGGTCTCTCTTGTGATCGCCAAACAGAAAGCAATGGAGCTACCTGCGAATACATGGAGCGAGAGTTGAACTGCGACTGCAGCTGGTGCGAGTGTCCAACTGATTGCTTTGATGTTTACGACCTCGAAAAGGGCAATGGCACATGCGCATACTACGCAGAAAACGACTTCTGCAACTCGTACTTTTGTGAGGATTGCATATATGCAGGATTATGTGATTATTCCTGTCATTTTGGTAATTGTGACACAACAACTACGACGACCACAACAACCACCGACATCGATACCACGACACAATTTGTGTCAACAACGCGAGCTCTCTACTTTGAAAACATTTACCCCAATACCAAGACGACTTGCAACAACATCTATAAAATTGAAGCTGTTTGCACTGGAACTTCTCCGTGTTCACTCCGGGAATGCTGGGTATGTAGCGGTCTTTTCCCAGGCCCCGTAGCATCATGTTCATTGTGGCTGCTTATACATTACTTAGGCATACTGCGACGATAGCGATAGTTGCACACATGTGCAATACAGATCGGAGACGACATGTGTTATGTTTAGCGGCTGCGCCGTGACGAAGACGGGCTCCAGTAAAGGCGACACATGGGAGAATCTGTTTGAAGACCCCGATGCCCTAACAACATCAGTGAACGTGGCCGCTCCTGGATCCCAGCCTACACCCTGCCGTGACAAACAAGCAATTGACCCCACGTTGATTTGTGCTCCTTCACCTGCACCATTTGGAGAAATACCGGCCCCGGCGTCTCCAGCGCCTGGTTTCACCTCATGCATGTCCGGAAATGAATCAACGGGAATTGAAACCCACTGCGGCGTTTCCCTTGCGGATTGTTCGTGCACTTTTGATTGTGTCACGTATCTCGACTGTTGCTCCGACTTTTATGACGCCGGGTGTCACGTTACTACCACGACGACCACTTCAACACGTGGGCCGTGCCCTCCTGGCAAGTACGATGAGACGATTCGCTCGCGCCAGAACGGCGAGTGGGTGTACGTCGAAGTGTGCACGAACTGTTCCGCGGGATACTACCAGTTTCGAAGTGACAAAACTGACTGCGATTCCTGCAGTCGTGGTCAGTATTCGGCGTACCCAGGAGCAACTTCTTGCGATTCCTGTCCCGCTGGACGATTCAGCGCTGGCACTGCCAACGCAAACTGCACGAAATGCTCAGTCGGATATTTTCAATCCAGCGCATTGCAAAGTGGTTGCAAGTCCTGCTCTGCCGGTCGATATTCCACAGTGAGCGGAATGTCCATATGTGAATTCTGTGATCGAGGACAATCGCAAACCGCCCAGGCTCAATCTTCGTGCGATGCGTGCCCCGCCGGTAGAGCTCAAAATGGTACTGGCAGTGATGCACCATGCGAGCAGTGCAAGTTCGGCACGTATCAAAATGAAACTGGCCAAGCGACATGCATTAAGTGCCCAGCTGGGCAATTCCAGGATTTTGGAGGCAGCGATTCCTCGTGTATTTTGTGTGAAACTGGACAATACCAGGATGCTGAAGGACAGTCGGCGTGCAATGATTGTGCAGCAGGAACATTCGCACTGACCCCGGGGCAGGCATCATGCTACACCACAACCACTACAACCACTACGACTCTCGACACCACCACCACCACGGTTGTCTGCACTGCTGGTCAGTACGCAGACCCTGAAGATAGGTTCCAGTCTTGCGCCGATTGTCCTCCGGGACAATATCAGAACGCCGGTGCGCAAACGAAATGCATTGAGTGCAGGACAGGCGAATTCCAGGATTCTGCCGGGGCGACATCGTGCCAAAGCTGTGAGGTGGGCAATGTTGCCCCCGACACGGGTCACAGTATCTGTGACAAGTGCACTGCCGGTCAGTTCCAGAACCAAACGAACATGACGGCGTGCATCGACTGCGGAATAGGTGAATACCAGAACTTAAAAGGAAAAAGTCAATGCAAATTGTGCAAGGCAGGAACGTATCTCGAAGAGCGAGGGGGGTCAGTTTGTGACCCGTGCTCCATTGGTCTTGCTCAGGCTTTGAAAGGCACCACGCAATGCGAAAAGTGTTCCATGGGTTACTATGCCAATTCCACTGGCTTTAGCGTGTGCGCCGGCTGTGCTCCGGGTCAATTCGTTGATGGGTTTGGCGCCTCTGCTTGCCGAGAGTGTTTGATGGGAACGTTTTCTGACACATTCGGGAACAGTCAGTGTACTTCCTGTGACGATGGTCAATTTGCCTTCAGCCGAGGTCAAAGTGCTTGCTTCACAACAACGACCACAACCACAACCACCACATATAACGCCTCGGAGCCTGAAGATTGGGAGCCAACTTTTTGTTCGTACCAGAAAAACACCAAATGTGCGCAAACCGACACTCTGGAGTTAACTCACTATGAGTGTGAAATGGAGACTATTCAGGCGAAGTGGACTTCGTACGTCTACTATCAGTACGCGAATGGTAAAGACCAGTGCCAGCTCTACGAAGAGTGCGATGATTACACAAACACCACGAAGGCTTGGAAAGTGTATTCCGTGTGCACCACGTCCACAACGACGACAACGACCACCACAACCACAACGACTACTACTACGACTACGACTACGACAACTACGACTACTTACCTGAACACCACTACTCTTCCATGTGTTGACAAAAAGGGGTGTGAGGGAGAAAGTTGCGATTTCTATTACGAGCTCGACAACCGCCTCGTGTGCCCGTATCTTGAAGAAACGTATAATTGCAATTGCGCGGGTTGCCTGTGTATTGGCACAACTACGACCACGACATCGACAACCACGACGAAAACCTGTGATAGTGGAAAGTATCTCAGTCAACAGGGTCTCTGCATCAACTGCCAAGCTGGCAAATTTAGCAACACGTCCACATCGACCGAGTGTGAAGATTGTGCTCCCGGTTGGTACACGAAGCTCAAGGCTCAGTCCCAGTGTAAAGGATGCATCAACGGCAAATATGCAGACGAACCCGGTCGCACCCAATGCTTGCTGTGTGAGGCGGGATACTTCGCGTTTGAACGATACAGCGTGTGCCTCTCGTGCGAGCCCGGGCAGGTGAATCAGGAAATGGGTTTAACGTCCTGCGAGCTGTGTAGTGCCGGGAAGTTTTCCAATGTCGACGGCACAACGGAATGTGAAGCGTGTGGTCGAGGTTATTTCGGAAATGTGTCTGGCCTTGGGGATTGCTACAGTTGCCCAGCTGGACAATTTCAAAATGCATTCGGCCGCACCAATTGCAAAGTTTGTACGGCAGGCAAGGCCAGTACTGGCAGTGCAAGTGCGTGTGAATATTGCGAAGAAGGGTACTACATGACTTTGGATCAAACCGGTTGCCCGGCGTGTCCCTCGGGACAATTCACTGATGACGAGGGAGAAACGGAATGTTATAGCTGTCCTCAAGGCTGGTACGTTCCTGAACAGGAAGCGGGCACCAAGTGCCGAAAATGTTTTGAAGGCTATTACAATCCTTCCCCCGCGTCCACTTTCTGCACGGAGTGCGAACGCGGCCGATACGTGTCAATAAAGGCGACATCCCAATGTGCCGAATGCCGTGTCGGTCAATATTCCAACGACACCGCTCGCAGTGATTGTGATTTGTGCCAGGAAGGGCGTTTCAACAACGTCACCGGTGTCACCACCTGCACTGACTGCTTCCCGGGCTACTTCACAGATGAACTTGGCGAAAGCACTTGCGTTGGATGCGCTGTTGGCTTTTTTGGGAACTTGACAGGAATGAGTGCATGTGAGCAGTGTCACGTAGGATACTACAATGACGAACTAGCAGTGACTGAGTGCCTTGCATGCGCCCCTGGACAGGTTGTGAACACGTTAGGCCAAACTGCGTGTGCGCTGTGCGACAAAGGAAAGTTTATGAATATAAGTGGAATGGCGCGCTGTATGTCATGTCCTGTTGGCCGCATTTCGGCGAGTCTCGGGGCTTCGCTCTGTGATGCTTGCCCTAATGGCACGTACGCAAATGAAGACGGACTTACGGAATGCATTGCGTGCCAAACTGGGCGGTACACTGGCCAAGAAGGCACTGCAAAGTGCGAAAAGTGTGGCGTTGGATTCTTTGCGCCTTCGAAAGGTCAAGATGAATGCCATGCGTGCGGCTTCGGGTACTATCAGAATGAAGTGGGACTGACCGTGTGCAAGAAATGTCAGTCAGGAACGTTCTTGAACACCAGTGGACAGTCCGTGTGCGAATCGTGCGTTTCTGGGTATTACCAAAATCGCAAGGCCAAGACTGTGTGCATAAAATGCCCTCAAGGGCGATTTCAACTCGACAAAGAAAATCCTACCGCTTGCGACAAATGCCCCGCAGGTTTCTTCCAGAATAATACAGCGCAGACGAATTGCATTGCGTGTTCACTTGGGCGCTTTTCTGAGGAAGATGGCTCCACCCAATGCGCAGCGTGCAGTCCAGGGTTCTTCCGAGCAAATGCGTCTGGCAGTGCGAGTGCATGCCTTTCATGCAACGGCGGATATTTCCAAAACAACTCCGGATCCACTGCATGTGAAGTTTGTGGCGAAGGGCATTTCACGACGAATGGTGCCAGCGCGTGCCAAGTGTGCAGGAGCGGATACTTCCAAACCGATGAGGCTTCGTCCACCTGCCTTGCGTGCGCGGTCGGGTGGTTTCAGGGTAAAAGCGGGCAGACTGAATGTGAACAATGTGCAGAAGGTCGTTTCTCAGATTCCAATGGCACGAGTGAATGCACATTGTGTTATCAGGACACCTTCCAAGACAGCGTCGGTGCAACTGCGTGCAAAGAATGCGACACTGGGTTCTACGCAAGTCGGGGATTTTCGTCTTGCGGAACCACGACAACGACAACCACGACGTTGTTGAGTGCATGCCCAGGTGGAACAATCATCAACGACGAAGAGCAGGTTTGTGACGAATGCATTGAGGGGACATTCAG
>ENA-OWNT01001336-OWNT01001336.1-seawater-metagenome-genome-assembly--contig:-NODE-1336-length-31856-cov-12.366877_pt1 | contig 31856 bp, 26 predicted proteins | sample MGYA00238136_ERZ651165 | MGnify/ENA primary metagenome ERZ651165 (study PRJEB26861, sample SAMN08777766) | seawater metagenome | isolation source: coastal seawater | place: USA: Florida | collected...
GTCTCGCCGACCTCAAAAACCATGTGGACATTCCCCTTTCCCGCAGACCAGTTTATCACGATTAAGGCATACAACTGGCATCTAAACGTGCCGGGAACCGCATGAATCCGCGGAAAATGGCCTCAATCCACCCCCTCAAACCCCTTGACGGATGCAGATAATAGTGCCTGCGCCCTTAACTGCCAAGAGGTTTCGGGCTTCAGCCGGGCGCGCCCTGACCGCGGGGGGCACCCCCGTCCGCGCGCTTATGTGTAGGCGCCGAATCCTTGTTTGAGGCCGATAGCGGCTAGGCTATGGCTGAATAATGTTTCAAGACTCTCAAGGAGTGCGTGACGTGCGTTTCACTGCGATGAACCGGGGCCAGCGCGGCAAGCTGGCAATGGCAACGGCTGCACTTGGCATCGGCCTGCTGTCCCTGACCGGCTGCGGCTACATCAACCCCCAGCAGACCACGGAGCAGTACTCGGCATCGGACGGCACCCGCACCGATCTGGGCCCGCTGCAGCTGCGCAACTTCATCATCGTCTCCGACGGCGAGAACAAGCCGGGCCGTGTGATTGGTGCCGTGTACAACACCTCTTCCAAGGACGTTGTGCTGACCATCAAGGGCGCGGAGGGTGCACAGGCCCAGGTTCCGGTCAAGCAGAACTCCTACACCATGCTCAACGACTCCACCGCCGCGGTGATCCTGAACCCCGCCGGCGCCACTCCCGGCGCCGTTGCCGAGGTCACCATCTCGGAGGACGGCACCAGCAAGGACGCCAAGTTCAAGGTTCCGGTCATGGACGGCACGATCGTCGACTACAAGACGTACCTGCCGACGCCGGAGCCCACCGCCACCAGCACGGCGACCTCCACCGAGACGGCCACGCCGGCCTCCACCGAGACGCCGACGCCGAGCAGCACCGCCGGGCACTAGCCCCCGCGGCCGGACGTACCGCCAGCGGACGCATCGTAAAAAAGGAGGGGCACCTGCGGGTGCCCCTCCTTTTTTCGTGTCTACGTGCGCTTGGCTGCCCTGCGCTTAGGGCTCGAACTTGTAGCCGAGCCCGCGGACGGTGATCAGGTACCGCGGCGCGGAGGCGTCCGGCTCGATCTTGCTGCGCAGCCGCTTGACGTGGACGTCGAGCGTCTTGGTGTCCCCCACGTAGTCTGAGCCCCAGACCCTGTCGATCAGCTGGCCGCGGGTCAGGACCCGCCCCGAGTTCCGCAGCAGCATTTCGAGCAGCTCGAACTCTTTGAGCGGCAAGGCGATCTGCTCGCCGCCGACGCTCACCACGTGGCGTTCGATGTCCATCCGGACAGGACCGGCCTGCACCGTGCTGGAGACAAGCTCCTCGGGCTCGCTCTGGCGCCGCAGGACGGCCCGCACCCGGGCCACGAGTTCCCGCGACGAGTAGGGCTTGGTGACGTAGTCGTCGGCGCCCAGCTCGAGCCCCACCACCTTGTCGATTTCGGAGTCCTTGGCCGTCAGCATGATCACGGGCACACTGGAGCGCTGCCGGAGCTGGCGGCACACCTCGGTGCCCGACTGGCCGGGCAGCTGCAGGTCCAGGAGCACGAGGTCGGCGCCGTTGCGGTCGAATTCCGTGATGGCATCCAGCCCGTTGTCCACCACTTCAACTTCAAACCCTTCTTTACCCAAAAGGTACGACAAGGGGTCGCTGAAGGACTCCTCGTCCTCGACAATAAGAATCCGGCTCAAGCGCTAGCTCCTTGCTCATGGACGCCGGCGGCGTCACGTCGTTGCGGTTTGGGGTCCTGGTTGGAAGGGCGGGCGGCGGATTTGCCCGCATCGGCGGCGTCGCCGTCGTCCTGGCCTTCCATCTCGGGAAGTCGAATGGTGAACGTGGAGCCCTGGCCGGGCTGGGACCAAAGGGTCACCTCGCCGCCGTGGTTGGAAATGACGTGCTTGACGATGCTCAGGCCCAGACCCGTGCCTCCGGTCTGCCGCGACCGGGCCGCATCCACCCGGTAGAAGCGCTCGAAGACACGCTCCTGGTCTTCGGGGCTGAGCCCTTCGCCCTGGTCCGTCACTGAGACAGCCACAAGGCCGTCCTTGGACCGGATCCCGATACCCACTTTGGTGTTCTCGGGCGAGTAGCGGATGGCGTTGTCGATCAGGTTGCGCAGGGCGGTGACGAGGAGGTCCTGGTCGCCGTAGACCATGGCATCCGCGTGCCCGCCGACCACCAGCTTGATGTTCTTGCTCTCGGCGGGCAGCTGGGAGCGGTCCACGGCCTCGCTGACCACCGTGTTGATGTCCACCGGACGGCCCTGCTGCGCGACGTTGGCCCCCTGAAGCCGGGAGAGCTCGATGATGTCCTGGACCAGGGCCGCAAGCCGTGTCGATTCCTTGTGCATGCGCTTGGCAAACCGCTTGACGGCCTCGGGATCGTCAGCGGACGATTCGAGTGCCTCCGACAGGAGGGAGATCGCCCCGACCGGTGTCTTCAGTTCGTGGGAGACGTTCGCGACAAAGTCGTTGCGGACTTCCTCGGTGCGGGTGAATTCCGTGCGGTCGTCGGCGAGCAGGAGGATATATTCCTTGGTGATTACCGCGGCCCGGACCTGCACAACAATCGTTCCCTGGCCGAGCGGGCCGCGCGGCAGCTCCAGCTGCTTTTCGAGGATGACACCGTCCCGCCGCACCTTGGCCGTCATTTCCAGCAACTGCTGGTGCACGAGGGTGTGCCCGCGGACCAGACCATAGGCATACGCGGCAGGGCTGGCACGGACCACGCCGTCGATCGCATCAACCACCACGAACGCGCGGCCGAGCACGGCGAGCACATCCGCGGCGCCCTCGGGCAGCGAGGGGTCCTCGACGTCGACCTCGACGATGTGCCGTTGCTGCTCACTCACCCGGAATGCGAGTACGCCGAACATGCCAAACGAGAGGCCGATCAGGCCGGCGATCACGCCGATGAGCATTGGATCCACGGCTCCAGCTTATGCTCTGCCGCGAGACCGAAACTGAAATCTCCTGCGATTAGGGCACCGGTTCAGCTAACGTTCATCTATTGGGGCGTAACAGTTCACCGGACACTGAAAGAGTTGAGCGTTGGAGCGCCGGTAGGTTAACCGAAATAGGCCCGCCACTTTGTTGCAGGCAATATTTCCGAGGAAAGGACGCACACGTGCGTAAGGTTTTTCAGGAGGAGCTCGCCCAGGTAAGGGAACAGCTCGTCGAGATCTCAGCGCTGGTCACAGAGGCCATCGACAAGGCCACGACAGCTTTCCAGGGCGCCGACATCGACCTCGCAGAGGACGTGATTGCCGCCGATGCCCGCATCGACTTCCTGCAAAACAGCCTCGACGAGCGCGCCATCGACATCCTGGCTCTCCAGGGTCCGGTGGCCAGCGACCTGCGCATGCTCGTTGGTTCGCTGCGGATGAGCGCCTCGCTGGAACGCATGGGCGATCTCGCCCGACACCTGGCCCAGCTGGCGCGCCTGCGCTACCCCGCGTCCGTGGTCCCGGACCAGCTGCGGGAGACCTTCAAGAGCTTCGCGGAGCAGGACCTGCTGATCGCCCAGAAGCTCACGGAGCTGCTGGCAACCCGCGACCTTGGCGTGGCACGGGAAATCATGCGGGCCAACAGCATCGTCAACGACCTTCACCTGAGCGTCTTCAAGGCGATCGCGCGCAGCGACTGGCAGGAGTCGCCGGCCACGACGGTCGATGTTGCCCTGGCCAGCCGCTACTTTGAGCGTTTTGCCGACCACGGTGTCTCCGTTGCCCAGAAGGTGACATACCTGGTCACCGGTGCGTGGCACCCGAACACCATCGAACACATCTAACGGCGGCTTCCCCACAGACACAACGACGGCGTCCGGTCACCTTGGGGGTGGCCGGACGCCGTCGTCTGTGCTGACTTTTGCGCTATGTGCGGCGGGAGCCGATTACTTCTTGCCCTGGTTGGCGACTGCCTTGATGGACTCGGCGGCGGCCTCGGGGTCGAGGTAGGTGCCGCCCGGGTTCAGCGGCTTGAAGTTCTCGTCCAGTTCATAGACCAGCGGGATGCCGGTGGGGATGTTCAGGCCGGCGATGTCTTCGTCGCTGATGCCGTCAAGGTGCTTGACCAGGGCCCGGAGCGAGTTGCCGTGGGCGGTGACCAGGACGGTCTTGCCGGCCTTGAGATCGGCCTTGATGTCCGATTCCCAGTACGGCAGAAGCCGGATCAGGACGTCCTTCAGGCATTCGGTGCGCGGGACGGCGTCGCCGAGGTCCTTGTAGCGCGGGTCTCCCACCTGGGAGAACTCGGAGTCATCGGCCAGGGGCGGCGGCGGGGTGTCGTAGGAACGGCGCCAGGTCATGAACTGCTCCTCGCCGTACTCGGCGAGGGTCTGGGCCTTGTCCTTGCCCTGCAGCGCACCGTAGTGGCGCTCGTTCAGGCGCCAGTCGCGCTTGACGTCGATCCAGCCGCGGTCGGCCTTCTCGAGGGCCAGGTTTGCCGTGTTAATGGCCCGCTTCAGCCTCGAGGTGTAGAGGATGTCGGGGAGGATGTTGTTCTCCACGAGGAGCTCGCCGCCGCGAACCGCCTCAGCGCGGCCCTGGTCGTTCAGGTCAACGTCCACCCAGCCGGTGAACAGGTTCTTGGCGTTCCATTCGCTGTGGCCGTGGCGCAGCAGAATCAGCTTGTAGGTCATGGTTTTCATCCTAGCCGAGCCCCCGCGGGCGGCGCAGAGCGTTACACCGTGCGCGCTTCACAACAACGCGGGGTCAGATACGGCCCATCCCGGGGCCCGACATGGGCTGTATCTGACCCCGCGTTGGCTGAGGCGCGGAGGATAGGCTGGGTCTGTGGTGCAAAAAGCTGAACGGGTGCTGGCCCCCCGGAAACAGGGCGGGGCGGGAAGCGGCATGCGGGGCGGCCGGCCCGTGGGAAACGTGACCCGGGGAACCACGAACCCCAACCGGATGCGCCGCGTCGACCGCTGGCTGACCGGGCCGCAGGCCTGGCGGCTGCGCACCGCGGCCGACCCCCTCGCCGTCGACCTCGGCTACGGCGCCTCGCCCGCCACCGCCGTCGAACTCTTCGAACGCCTCTCCGCGGTCCGTGCGGACGTGCGGGTGGTGGGAATCGAGATCGAACCGGAGCGGGTCCGGCAGGCCAAAGCGCTCGAACGGCCCGGGTTGATGTTCCAGCTGGGCGGCTTTGAGCTGCCCGTGGCCGGAAACCCCGTGCTGGTCCGCGCCTTCAACGTGCTGCGGCAGTACGAGGAAGCCGATGTGCCCGGCATCTGGCGCCTGGTGCAGGGCCGTCTTGCCGCGGGCGGGCTGTTCATCGACGGCACGTGCGATGAAATCGGGCGGCGCGCCGCATGGGTGGCGCTCGACGACGAGCGGCCGCTGAGCCTGAGCGTGTCCATGCGGTTCGGCGCCTTTACGCTGCCCTCCGACGTCGCCGAACGGCTGCCGAAGGCCCTGATCCACCGCAACGTGCCCGGAGAGAAGATCCACGCCTACCTGCAGGCGATGGACAAGGCCTGGCTGGAGGCGGCGCCGTTGGCGTCGTTCGGAAACCGGCAGCGCTTCTCAGCCATGTGCCGGGCGCTGCTGGACGCCGGCTGGCCTGTCCAGGACGGGCCGTCGCGCTGGCGGCTGGGCGAAGTGACGGTCGGCTGGGAAGCCGTGGCACCGGGGACTTAGGGTGCCGGTGGTGGGCCCACGCCGGCAGGGTTCCCTGAGCGAGCTTGCGAGCTTAGGGTGCAGGTGGTGGGCCCACGCCGGCAGGGTTCCCTGAGCGAGCTTGCGAGCTTAGCCTCGATCCACCGGTCGGGTTGAGGTCGTAGCGGCGGTTTAAACGGAGAATGCCTGTCGGATCGGGAAAAATGGGGTTTGTCTAGAACTCCGTTTGGCCAATCCGAGAGGCATCTCGTAAGTGCAACTTTTCCATAGATCCACGCGCGTGTCAGCCGCGTTCGATGATTCCAATCTCGTGTCGGCCGCAGGCCTGGTCCCGGCGATGGCGCTGGCGGTGAAAACCTGCCTTGGCGAACTCGCGGATCAGTGGCTGACGCTGCCCGGATACTTCGGCGCGAATGCGGGGTTGAAGGTCACTGCGATGGTCGCGGGCATGGTCGCGGGGGCCGATTCCATCGATGACATGGCCTTGTTGCGGCACGGCGGGATGAAGAAGCTTTTCGCTGGCGCATATGCCCCGTCGACTTTGGGATCGTTCCTGCGGGCGTTCACCTTCGGCCATGTCCGCCAGCTCGACGCCCTCGCCGCCCGGTGGCTGGTGAACGTCGCCGCAGTGGCCCCGATCGCCTCCGGTATCGATGATTACGCCTTGGTCGATATCGACGACACCATCAAGGAAGTCCACGGCTACCGGAAACAGGGTTCCGGATACGGTTACTCCGGGGTCCGGGGATTGAACGCGCTGATCGGGATCCTCTCGACCGCGACCGCGGCGCCAGTCATCATCGGCGCGAGGCTGCGCAAGGGAAGCTCCGGCTCCCCGCGCGGGGCGGGGAAGTTCATCGGTGACATCCTTGCCACCGTGAAACGGCTGCGCGGCAAGGATGCCACCGGGCTGGTGCTGCTGCGTGCCGACAGTGCGTTCTACGGCCACCCGGTCGTCGCCGCTGCCCACCGCGCAGGCGCGAAAGTGTCCATTACCGCCAGGATGGACCCGGCCGTCAAACGTGCCATCGCCACCATCAACGAGACGGCCTGGACCACAATCCAATACACCGACGCGGTCCGCGATGAAACCACCGGAGCCTGGATCTCCTCGGCGGAAGTCGCCGAAACAGCCTTCACCGCCTTCGTGGGCCGAAAGAAAGCCGAACGCGTCCACGGGCGCCTGGTCGTGCGCCGGATCCCGGAACTGAACGCCAAAGCAGGCGCAGGGCAACAGACCCTGTTCGACACCCACCGCTTCCACGCCTTCTTCACCACCAGCGCCCTGGACACCGTCACCGCAGACAAAACCCACCGCCAACACGCCATCATCGAGCAGATCAACGCGGACCTCAAAGACAGTGCCCTGGCACACCTGCCCTCGGGAAAGTTCACCGCCAACGCGGCCTGGCTGGTCCTGGCGACCATCGCCTTCAACCTCTCGCGCGCCATCGGCACCCTCGCCGGCACCGACCTGGGCAAAGCACGCAGCGGCACCATCCGCCGAAAACTCATCACCGTCCCCGCCAGAATCGCGACCTCGGCACGGAAAATCACCCTGCACCTGCCCGCTCACTGGCCCTGGGAAACCAGCTGGTCACAACTCTTCGAAGCGGCCTGCGGGCCACCACGGACCGCCACCATCTGACCACCCAGCCGACTCGGCGCAACCAGGACCACGGAACACCACCGGCAGCAAGGCCGGGAACCCCGTCATGCCCATCGACCGAAACCAGACCCAGACCAGAACGACCCCGCCCCATCAAACACAACCGGTGGATCGAGGCTTAGGCGGTGCCGCCGTCGGCTTGTAGGTGTCCGTCACCGGACGCCTACATCTTGAGCACATTCGTCCCCTGCGTCCACAAATGAGGTCACTCTCAGCGCACCGGTTACTTAATATTTCCGAAGGTCTCAGCGTGGCCCAATAACCGCCCAAAACCTGCTCGTGAACTAGCCAGCCGGGGACGGTACACACAGCGTTTACCCTTCAGAACGTCTCGGTTCCCGCCGCCACAACGCCTCGTGCCGCCATGATTCGGTTTGCTTTCGCCCATGATTGCGTCGGCCTTGGCATCCCGACAGAGACGGCAACCACGGTCATTCGTTGCGCCTGCCGCCAGCAAGCGAGACAAGCGTGCTACGCCGCGTCGCCGAAGATCTTCCTCTGGACGGCGAGGTTGCGACGCAAGTCGACTACCGCATCGTGTCCCGAATCCCGGGTCGGCTCTTGTTGCCGCTCCTCCTTCTGAAGGTCAGCCAGGTCTAAACTGTTCGCCGCGGCGAGCTTGCTCGTGTAGTCGGCCACGAAGTCGGCGAGTGATGTGCCCTGTTCGACGCTCAAGTCCAGTGAGATGGTGCCATGATCTTCGGAATACCGCAGCACTGCATCAAAATCGGAGATGAACTGGTCGAGGATCTCTACGTCGAGGCGTCGATCACGAATTGCCGCTCGGTACCTGTCCCACGAAGTCCCGAAATTCCTGAGGCACTCGGGCAAAGCCATGTTTCGCTCGGCCTGTTTCTTCACCTTGTGCACCACCACTCCGGTCACGGTAACAGCAGCCAGAGCAACAGCAGTGACGATGATGGCGGGATTGCTTGGCATCCACTTCAACCGCGCCGTGGCACCCGCCACGTTCTGCACTATCTCACCCGTGTCAGGGACTTCGTTCAGGTGTTTGACGATCTGTTTGGACACTGCGTCACGGACGACGCTGCCTTCACGAACGTATTTGGCCCGAGAAGGCCAAGCTGAATAGCTGGTGGCACGTAAATTTTCGGCTGAACGATGGTCAATGCGGGTCCTCCACCGCAGGAGCATGGTGCCCCGGGCCGGCTTAGAAGTAGGAAAAGTGTCTCTTTGCCCACCCCAGGCCTGGTTCCCCCGAGGACGAGCGCTCTGCGGATAGGCTAACACCCTGCGAGATGGCGGCTGCCTTCCAGATGTGCCACACGAGAAAACGGCCTGTACATGACATCCCGGCCCCTTAGTTATCCAGATGTCTCCCAATTTCACTAAGCAACCCCATCGCAGCGAACCGCGTGGCATTGGGCTTTGTGACTTCGCGCCGGCGCCAGGGCCGACGGGCAGGCACGGCCGCCAGAACCTTCGCACCGACGAATTCACCTTCGTCCTCACAAATCGCTGGCAAGGCCGGTCGTTCATCGTTCCCACTATTTCCCGGCGCCGACGCCCAAGCCGTCGGGACGAGTAGTGAGCGTTCAAAGAGCAATCAACCGCGAAGCGGATACTTTAGGCTCGAGTTATGGGTGGGTATAAGAATCAGCAGATTACCGAGTGGGATCAGGGATGGTCCTCCATCGACAAGCGGGTGTGCGCCGACTGTCTGAACGATGAAGCGTTGGCCACTTCAGTTCAGAGCGCCGCCGAATTTCTGGACTGTGACTACTGCGGTCAACATGGCAATGGCGTTCCAATCGCAGCGCCGGTCGATGTCCTACTGGACGCCATTACAAAGGGCCTTCGGACCGAATACGGACACCCGGACAACGAAGGCGTGATTTATGTGTCCAGGGAGGGTGGATACATGATGACAGTTACCGACACTTGGGAATTACTGGATGATCTCGATGTGACCAATGACCGGAACTTACACGCCGACCTCTCCAATGCCATCGAGGGTCCATGGTGCCAGCGAAATCCGTACCGATCATCGCCTGTACAGGCGTTGTCTTGGGGTTGGGCCGGCTTTCGCGACTACGTTACCCACGTCTCGCGCTATATGTTCCACCTTCCATCACCCGACGCCGAGCAGCAGCGGGAGGATGGTGAAATCCCCCCGCACGACATGCTCATGACCCTGGCGCAGACCATCAAGAACGGCAACCTTACCCGTGTTCTACCTATGGGAACTCGCTGGGTGCGCTCACGTCCGCACAGCTCAGCAGAGCATTTCGTAAACGCAAAGGATCTTGGTAGCCCGCCGCCAAAAGCTGCCAAGTCCAACAGGATGACTGCCGGTGGTATCAGCGCGTTCTACGGTGCGACGACCCACGCTGGAGCACTTGCAGAAGTCACCGGGTACACCGCGGATGACTACGCCACAGTCGGGACCTGGGCAGCTGCTCGTCCCATGCCCGTCATTGACCTTGTTGATCTTCCGAAAGTTCCATCACTTTTCGATCCGGACCAGCGTCATCGACGATCGGATCTACTCTTCCTGCACGGCTTCGCCGCAGACGTTCGTCGGCCCGCCAAACCTGACGATAAGGAGCACCTAGATTACGTTCCCACCCAAATTGTCGCCGAGTATTTCCGACACCTAGTGCACGACGATGACGGGAATCCGGCGATGGGAGTTCTCTGGCGATCAGCCATGGACCCGACGGTGACTAACTGTGTGCTGTTCGTGGACAACATGGGCTGCGTGGAGCAGACGGCGGAATGGACAGAGCGGGCGGCATCGTGGCTGGGGCTCGTTCCTGGAAGCCTGCAACGAGGTGCCCTCACCGACACATCGGCCTGGGTGAAAGAAGACCCGACAACTGCAGGAGCGTAGCTGCGGGGATGAGCTGTGGCTGTCTATCGGCGCTGACGCCGTGCAACGTCGTGGCCTTGGTAGTCAGATTAGTTGCTCTTTCCGAATGTGATCTGACCGTGCGTTGCAGGGATTGCTGGGAGCTCCAACGGCCGCCAGGTGAGTACGACGGCCTTAAACCAGGTTTCGTAGTCGGCGCCCTCAAGGGTGTGCCACTCGCTGGAAGGGTCATCTGACATATGCGCCCCTTTTATGCACCACTGACTCTAAATCCAATGAGCCCACACTGTCGGAGCTGCCCGGTAAAGTAACTGAGTTGGTCAAAACTAAGGGGGAAGTGTGTCAGCGTTCGGTGACAAAGTCCAATGCAGGCTCGACAACTTGATGTCGGTTGCCTGGTCAATCAGGGACGGGCAGGCTGTTCCAAAGACAGAAGACGTCGCGCTCAAGAATGGAGCGGTCAAGATAGAAGCCACGTATTTGTACGCTGATCTGGCGGATTCTACCCTCCTGCAGAAGCGCTACAAGCCAGAGTTCGCCGCCAAAGTGGTCCGAATGTATCTAGCCGGCGCATCGGAAGTGATCCGAGAACTTGGAGGCAGCATTAAGAGCTTCGATGGTGACAGGGTCATGGGCATCTTTGTTGGCAAAAGTATGCGAAACGATGCGGTGAACGCCGCGTTGAAGATTAATCACATGGTTGATCAGATGATGAACCCGGTTATCAAGCGGCGGCTCGCAGCCTCCAATAGCACCCTGTGGGTCGTGACGCACGGCATCGGGATCGATTCCGGGCCTGCCTTCATCGCACGAGGCGGCATTCACAATCGGTCAGGGGAACACAATCACAACGACTTGATCTCCATTGGAGAGGCGCCAAACATCGCTGCCAAACTGAGCGGACTCCGAGGGTCTGAGCGGGGTCCAATCACCATCACTTCCCGGGTCTACCAGTATCTGAACGACGCGCAGAAATTCGGCGGTACGCCGAAGGAGCACATGTGGCGAGATGCCTGGAATGTCATGGCGGGGCCTCACACAGTGAGCGTACGACAGAGCGGGTGGCGGAGGGGTCTATGAACGTTCCCCGCAATCCGCCACTCGGCAAAGAGAGGATGACGAATGTATCCATCGATTGAAAGTTCCGTCTCCGAAATCTTCGGCGCTACCTGGAACATCACCAACGGAACCAAGGTTCCGAAAACCGAAGACGTCGTGATGAAGAACGGAGGCCGGCTGGTAGACGCGACATACCTCTACGCCGATCTTGCAGGGTCATCAAAGATGGCGGACTCGCTGTTCAAGGAATCTACCGCCAAGATCATAAGGGCTTACATCAATACCGCCTCTCGTATCCTGAGGCATCAAGGCGGCGAGATCCGCAGCTTCGACGGGGATCGAGTCATGGCGATCTTCATGGGGGATGACAAGGAAACGAGGGCAGTGAGGGCCGCCTTGGCTATCAACTGGGCCGTGGTTGAGGTCATCCGTCCAGCTATAGAACGATCTTGGTCCGACGGTAAAAACATCTCCAACATCACCCACGGCATCGGTATCGATACCGGCGAAGCCCTGATCGTCCGTGGTGGTGTGCGCGACAACAACGACCTGATTTCCATTGGCCAGGCTCCTAATCGTGCTGCCAAGCTCAGCGAGAAGCGAGACTCATTTCCTCTCACGATTACTGGTCCAGTGTTCAATGCCATGTCGACTGACGTCGCTTACACAGACGTCAATGTACTAATGTGGCAAAAGCAGCAAGTCAGAAACGATGCCGGCACTTTGGACACCCTTTTCCGCTCCCAGTACTGGTGGGCTATCTGATGATTTTTCGGAAGCAACTGCCATCTAACGACAAGGCAATAGAGCAAGCGTGGAAGATTCACGCTGCCCAAGCCGAGTGGACAGGCAAAGTAGACGCCAAGGCGTCCTTCGCATTTGCCGTTGAATCGGCCATCATTGCAACCACCGTGGCGCTGTCCGCCAACGGACGACTCTTTTCAAATCTCGATGGTTGGCTCGATGGGGCGTTGTACTGGATCGGAGTCCTGTCCTTGCTAGCTGGTGCCTTCTTTGCCCTAGTCGTCGTTAGACCGCGCCTCAAGGCTGACGTCGTCAAGAAAATGGCAAAGGAAAACTTCATCTACTTCGGGCATGTCCAGTATTGGGAAAGTGACGATCTTGCCCATGCACTAAAAGAGCGCGATATCCTCCCTGTGATCACCAGGCAGATCGTAGTGATGGCGGACATCGCATGGCAGAAGCACAGGTGGGTCCAGCTGTCGATGTCGCTCGGCGGCGTCGGGGGCGCACTGCTTGTCGCCTGTGGACTGATCCAGAGGTTCTAAGGAAGACGAGACGTCCGCTGCCCCATGTATCGGAACCCTGGTGGGTGAGCTGTTGTCTAGCAAGATCATCTTTTCGTCATCAAAATTGGCCACGCTTCATCTCTGGTGCGATTCGGTCGACGAAGTCCATGAAGAACGGCGAAACCAAGTGCTCAGTTTTTGGTACATGGCCGTCATTGTCCACAACAGAACAGGCATTATGTTGTGGGCTGACTACGTCGTCAGACCGGCCACAGGGTAGTCTCCTGCGAGCGTCGCTTGCACCACTCTCCGGAGACCGCTGGTGACCGCGTGCATGCCGGCCAGCTCAGTCCCGGCCACGAGGAACGCGACGGCGTTGATCTCCGAATCGTGACCCACCCCTGGCCGCACGGCACGCCAGAGGCAGGGCAACAGGGGTTGAGCTGGGTTCAAGCCCCAGCTATAGCAAGTTATGGGAGGTTATAAGGGGTTATTGTGTTTTTCTTATAAGCGGCTATAACTTCCTATAAGTGGCAGCAGCTGGACAAGGCGTCTCAGCGCGGCACTTGTTTCGGCGACAATGACCGAGTTCGGATTGGCCCCGTCGGACGAGTTGGATGCTGAATATTCTGATAAGCGGCCGTGTCACGACCAGTCGGCATCAGAGAACATCGCCCCAGACGGTCGACCGATCCGAGCCGGCGCCGTGGCGAGATGACACCATCATCGACGTGCAGCTGCGGCGCGCTCCTGACGCGTAATGGGTGTTGATGCACCGGCTCGGGCTGAGCCGGAAACGCATCGCCGATCTGGTGCGCGGCGATGCCGCCACCGTCGGTTACCACCTCGTCATCGCCCGCCGCCAAGACCCGGGGCTGGAGGGGGCATATCTGGCCGCCGCCGGTACCGAACGAATGGACTAAGGCTGCGGGCCGGTTCCCTCGCGACCGGTCGGAGGACAAGGCAGGAACGTTCAATGGCCCGGCGGCTCGAAGCGTCGGCGCGACGCCACCGACGGCACCTTGTCCCCGGCCTACCGGGGCGGCCTAGCCCGGGTCCCCGGATGGGAAGAGAACCCCCAAGGCAACCGCGGACGAAGCCCGGCGGTATGACCGCCTCTTCCAGCTCGCGGACCACCAGAAGGATGGCAACGACTGGCCCCGCCACCAGGACGCCGGCTCGGAGCGTGAACACGTTCTCGGGGTGTGGATCCACGCCCGGCGCTACCAGCGCCGCCGCATGAACTGCTACGCCGCCGGCATCCCGGCCGGACCCTCTTCGTTAAGCCGCCCAAAAGCGAGGACGCCTTCTGGCGGTTTTGGGCTGGGAGCATCTGTGCACCGTCGACGGGGACCTTCCCGCTGTTCCTGAGCCGCTGACAACCGACACGGGTGGCGTGGTCCGGGTTGTGCCACTGGGGTCAGGGGAGCCCTCCACGGCTAAAGCTTGGGGATTTCTCACAAACGTCGCAACACCAACTGAAAGTGGTGTTGCGACGTTTGTAGTTCGACGCGCCAATCGAGGTAAATGGGCCCAGAGGGCCTGGTTGATAAGAAGTCGACCCTGACGAGGGCCAGCCGACTTGATGGTGTGCCCTATTCGCCCTTGGCCCGGGACGGGGCCTTCTTCGACTTCGGAGACGAGGTGCTAGTACCACGGGAATTCCGCGAGTTCACGGGAGAGGTGGCGGTGGCCGCGTCGAATTTTGCTGCCTCCTGGTGAACTTGGCACTGGCAGTCCGCCCGCTCCGGGTCGGCGAGGTGCTTATTTGCCACGCCGTATCCTACGGCGATGGCGAACAAGCCGAGTTCGCGGAGTATAGCTTTGATGTTGATGTTGGGCATTACGAGAGCTCCTTGTAAAGGCTAGTCGGCCTGCTGGCCAGAGGGCTGGTGTAGCGGTCCTGCGGGTCAAGCCAGGACAGCGGCTGGGTCAGGGGCGTCCCGGATCCACCGGATCTGACCGGATTTCTATGATCACGTCACGGGGCGATCTGGATGCGCGCGGCTTCCTGCATCAGCGGGTCGGAGATCATGACCGTCACCGGTCCGCGTGCCACGTCGAAGGCGATGAAGCCGCGGGACTTGTCGCCGGGGAGGATCTTTCCGGACCCGAGCTGGTCGTCCACGAAGAGGTTTTGGTCGGCCTTGCGGCCATTGGCATCCTTGGCCGAGAAATAGAACGGATTGGAGCTGGTCTCCCCCGACGTGGTCTCCCAGAGCACGTCCAAGACCAGGTAGGAACCATTCTTCGCGGGCGATGAGAACTGCGTATTCACCGATGTCTTGCGGACGGCCGAGAGAATCGTGATCTTGGCGATGTCACCGTTGCCGAGATCCATGTTGAAGGGCTTGCCCACGGTGGGAGCGGCGGGTGCCTTAGCCTTGATCCACCGATGCTGATCGAGGCGCCGGCGGCGTTTTAAACCGAGAATGCCCGTCTTTTCACGGAGAATGACGTTTGTCTAGAACCCATTCATCCCGAAAAGAGAGGCATCTCGTAGATGCAACTTTCTCACACCGGCCGTGGCCTGTCAGTTTCCTTCGACGAGCCGAACCTCGTGTCTGCCGCCGGGCTGGTCCCGGTCATGGCCCTGGCGCAGGAGGCCGGCCTGCGGGACCTGGCCGATGAATGGTTGTCCGTGCCTACCGACAAGGGCGCCAATGCCGGGCTGAAAGTCGCCTCGCTGGTGGCGGGGATGGTTGCCGGCGCCGATTCCATCGACGACATGGCCCTGCTGCGCCACGGCGGCATGGCGAGGATTTTCAAGGCCTGCTACGCGCCCTCGACCCTGGGATCGTTCCTGCGCTCCTTCACCTTCGGGCATGTGCGCCAGCTCGACGCCGCCGCCTCCCGGTTCCTGATGAACCTGGCGGAGCGCACCCCGCTGCTCCAGGCCGGCCCGGGCGGATATACCTTCGTGGACGTGGACGACACGATCGTCGAGGTCCACGGCTACGCCAAGCAGGGATCCGGCTATGGCTACTCCGGGGTGCGGGGGCTGAACGCGCTGCTGGCCACGGTGTCCACCCCGGACTCGGCTCCGGTGATCCTCGCCCAGCGTCTGCGCAAGGGCTCCGCCGGCTCCCCGCGCGGGGCGAACCGGCTGGTCGCCGACGCGCTGGCCACGGTGAAACGGCTCCGCGGTCCCTCTGCCGCCGGCCAGGTGCTGATGCGCGCGGACTCGGCGTTCTACGGGTACGCCACCGTGGCCGCCGCGCTGAAGGCCGGTGCCGCCGTGTCCGTCACCGTCCGCATGGACCCGGCGGTCAAAAAGGCCATTGCCGGCATCGCCGAGGACGCGTGGACAGCGATCAAATACACCGACGCGGTCTACGACGAGGCGTCCGAACGGTGGATTTCCGCCGCCGAAGTCGCCGAAACACCGTTCACCGCGTTCGTGTCCCGGAAGAAGGGCGAACGCGTCGCCGGGCGCCTGGTCATACGCCGGATCCCGGAACTGAACCCTCGGTCCGGCACCGGCCAGGGAACCCTGTTCGAAACCCACCGCTTCCACGCGTTCTTCACCACGAGCTCGTTGAGCGCCGTGGCCGCGGACAAGACCCACCGCGGGCACGCGGTCATCGAGCAAATCAACGCGGACCTCAAGGACAGCGCCCTGGCCCACCTGCCCTCGGTTATCTTGAGTCCGGTGGATTATCGGCGTGCTGACCTGCGGTTTTGTGTGGTGGACGGTGCCTTTGACGGGGGCTCCGGCGTGGCGTGGTCGACGGTGGCCGGTATTTCCGGGAGCGGGTTTTTCGGGCGTGTCGCGGTTCGTCCGCGGCCGGTGATGCGGTCGGCGCGGGCGGAGCCGAGGGCCTCGGCGAGGGCCTCGCGCAGGTCGCGGTTTTCGTGTTCGAGCCGGTGCAGCCGGTCGGTGGCCGCTTCCAGCCGGCGCAGCAGGGATGCCTGCGAGGCCTGCTGCCGCTGCGGGGTCAGCGGCGCCGGTGGTGTTGGCCGGCGGCGGGCACGCAGCCGCTGGATCTCGGCTTTGAGGTCGGCCTGGGTGTAGAGCCAGGACCTGGAGACGCCGGCCTCGCCGGCGACGGCCTCGAAGGTCAATGGCTTGCCGGCGGCGTCAAGCTGCCGCAGGGCGCGGAGGGCCTTCTCGCGGGTCTGCGCGGCCCGGTTGCGTGCCGCTGCTATCAGGTGCCGGGAGTTATCGGACCGCATGCTCGGTGGTTTCCGGTTCTTCATCGATCTGCTCGATGATCCTGTCGAGGTTGGCCAGCACGTCTTTGTTCATCTCAGCCACGCGTGTGTGCCCGTTCGCCTCCGACTTGTCGATGAGGGTGAGGGTGCGGCCACGGTGTTCGCGCAGTTCGGGCAGGAATTCCGGCCCGGTCAGGAACACCGGGCAGGTCAGGCAGGCGTTGGCATGCGGGCAGCTCTTTTGCACCGGCAGCCCGCAGTATCCGTGGGGAAGGGTCTGGGTGGCCATGCCGAAGCGGGTCTTGGCCCATTGGGCCTGGGCCAAGGGCCCTTCGGGATCGATGGCGACCCGTTCGCCTTTGATGTTGACCTTGGTGGCCTCCTCCCAGCGCCGGCGCACGGTCTGGTCGGTGATCCGGGCATAGTGGGCTGTCATCTGGGTCGATTCGTGATCGAGCAGGACCCGGATGACTTCCTGGGGAACGTCCCGGTTGATCAGCCGGCAGGCAAACGTGTGCCGCCACTGGTGCGGGGTCAGGTGCGCCGGCTGGCCGTGTTCGTCATGGATCCGGCAGGTGGCCAGCCAGGCATTGAGCATGCCGCGGTAGCTGTAGTAGGTCATCGGGTTCCGGCCCCCGGCGTTGCCGACCAGCGCGGGGAAGAGATGAGGGTGCTGACCGGGCCCGCGTTCGTGCACCCGTTGCTGCTGGGCGCGGATCTCCCGTTCCAGGTCCTCATCAATCGGGACCGCGGCCTCACGGCGCATCTTGTTGTTGAAATAGCGCAGGTAAGGGGCTGACTGGCCGTCGTGGAGCAGACAGTCGAACGCCAAGGTGCACGCATCAGTGGCTCGCAGGCCGCACTGGATCAAAATGAGCGTGATCAGCCGGCCCTCGGGGTTGGGCCACCGGTCCATGTTCTCCGGCGCCTCGACCTGGGCCATGATGTGCTCGGCGACGTGCCGGGCGGTTCTGGCCGGACGGGCCGGGGCGTCTCCGGGGAAGAACACCGCCGTCGTCGGCAGGGTCTCGTCCCAGCCGTGCTGGCGGATGGCCTGGAAGAAGGTCCGGGGTGCGGTGACGGCGTCTTCCTTCGCGCCGCGCCCTAACGGCTGGGTGACGAGCCAGGCCAGGTAGCGCTCCAGCACGGCCCGGTCAACGTCCGCCAGGACGTCAACTCCGGAGGCGGCCTCGGCAAGGAAGCCGCTGAACCGTGTCAGGCCCTGGACATCGCTGATCACGGTGGAGATGCTCAGTCCCGTGCTCAGACGCAGCCGGATCCAGCGTTTGGCCAGCGCGCGCAGCCATGGCTGGGCCAGCCGGTCAAATCGAAGGTTCATGCGCGAGCCCGGCCGTTTGCCCGGACTCACCGTCAGCCCCGGCAACCGGTGCAGACGCCAGACATCACGTGGATACTCCACGTCCCAGCCGGTGCCCTCGTGCAGAGTCTCGACCACGTCCCGTGCGAAGTCCAGGAACCGCTGATAGCTTCCGCCCTTCGTGCCGGCCAGTTCACGCCATTGCTGCGGGGTCCGGTCCAGCAGAGACCCCACGCCGGCGTCCTTCGTCTTGCGCAACGTCCACATCACCACCGGAGGGGGTGTGATGAGCGCAGCCTGGTCATGACGGCACTGAACCGCGTACTGCAGTTCGAGCCTGAGCTGGGGTGCCAGCCCGCGGAAGTCGAGGTAGGCCCTGCCGCGCCGCTGGCAGTGGGCGGCGTAGTCGGCGCCGGACGGACGGCCCAGCTGATCCCACCGTGTCGCGTGGGATTTGCAGTATTGCTGCCTGGCGTTCTCGGTCCATAGCGAACAGAACGGCAGCAGGCATTCGGCCGGGTTTGATGGTCCGGCCGGAGACGCCGTGCCCGCCCATGCTTCCGGGTCGGGCCGGCCCATGCTGGTCCACGCCGACCGGTGACGCTGACACAGCCCGAAGCCGTTCCTGCCGTATCGGCAGCCGTGGACCGAACAGGCGCTCAGGGCCCTGCGCCCGTTCAGGGCAGGCCCGGGATCGGCGAGGAACACCTCCATCGCCGGGTTTCCCTGGCGGTGCCGGCGCCAGCCGTGACCGCTGCAGATCCCGTTCTCGGCCCGCGACCGGTCACAGCCCGGCACCAGGCACGGACGGCGTCCCAGTACCGGGTCCCCGGGGTCGGGAAGGTAGATATCGCTGCGGAACTCAGGCCGCACCTGAGCCACCAGCTTTTCCAGCAGCCCGGCGTGCGCGGGTGCCGAACGGTCTCGGGACGCCGCGTTCACCACGTCACCTCCTTGCCGGTGAACCAGCCCGCCCTCTCCAGGGTTGCCCTCGCGTCTTCAACGCTCAGATGGCCATAGGTGTCGATCGTCGTGGTGATCGAGGCGTGTCCGAGCAGCTCCTTCACGCTCTCCATTCCGGCGCCCCGGCGCAGCAGCCAGGTCGCATACGTGTGGCGGAACCAATGCGGGCCAAAAGCCACGCCCGTCCGGCGCCGCAGCCGCTCGACCAGGTCATAGACCGCCGGATAGGTCAACGGATGGCCGTGCGGCCGACCCCACAGGTTGACGAAGACATAGTCCGAGTCCAACGGCCCGTATTCGCCATTGAGATAGTCAACGTAAAGACGCATCAGCTCCCCGCTGGCGGGAATCAACCGGGGCCGGCCACCCTTGGCGCGGGCTCTGTTGTCGTTTTCCCGCGGCACGACGGCCACCTGCCGTTCGGCGATGGACAGGTCCTCGTGCCGCAGCCCGAGGGCCTCACCGATCCGCACGCCGGTATCGAGCAGCAGGGCGAACAGGAACCGGTCACGCAAGTGACCGCAAGCATCCAGGATGGCTTGGGCCTGCGCAGTGGTCAGAACCCGGGCCTGCGGCTGCGGGGCCGCCATCTTGATCGTGCGCCGGCGTTGGCCGCTGTTCTTCGTGATGTGGTGCAGAAATGGTTTGAACGATGTCGCGGCGCGGCCCCGCCCGGCCGGCGCCATGGTGACCAGAAGGCCTGACAGCGGGACACCGTGCCGGGCGTGGAACTCGCAGAACGAGGTCAGCGCGGCGAGCTTGCGGTTCACACTCGACTCGCGGCAGTGATGCTCCACCGTCGGCAGGACCAGCACCAGGCCTGCCCGGGCCGCCGGCGGCAACCGAAGCCAGCCCACATACGCGGCGACGTCCTCCAGCGTCACCGATTGCCAGTCCAGGCCCTGACCGGCAAGAAAGGAGAACCAGTCTTTCAAGTCGTGAGCATAGGCCTTGATCGTGTTCGGGGAGCGTTCGATCGAAGCAAGATAGGCGAGGAACCGCTCGACCGGGTCAACCGGTCTATGATCGTCGCCGAGCACCGTCCAGGACTCCGCCCGGGAACCTGGCATGAGAACACGTTGAACCTTCATCGGATACCTTCCGCTGCCGTGATGGACAACACAAGGTAACCGCATCCAAGACGCAGCCGCTGGGCGCATCCCCCTCGTCACATACGTGATGGACACCCGCTGAACGGCTCAAGATAACCTCCGGCGTTTTCACCGCGAACGCCGCCTGGCTGGTTCTGGCGGTCATGGCCTTCAACCTCACCCGCGCGGCCGCGGCCGCCGCCGGGAGCGGCCTGGCCAAGGCCAGGACCGGGACAATCCGCCGCAAACTCATCAGCGTGCCGGCCAGAATCGCCTCCAGTGCCCGGAGAATCCGGCTCCACCTGCCTGCCGGCTGGCCCTGGGAAACCGCGTGGACGGAACTGTCAGCTCTGGCCATGAAACCGCCCGCAAAAGCGCCGGCCTGACCGCAGGCCACCGACAGACCCTACCGAAGGCAAACAGTGGAACACCCCGGCAGCGAGGCCGGCCGCTCAGCTCTGCCCGAAAAACGAAACAGCAGCCGGCCCCGAATCAACTCCGGGACCGACCGCCCGTCGGTGGATCAAGGCTTAGGCACCTCTGCGACGGGCGCAGGGCTGGCAGCTGCTGCCTCTGCGGGAGCGGCACCGGCGGACTCCGGGGCTGCAGCGGCCGGAGACGACGAACTGCTGACAGCAGGCGCGTCGCCGGCTGACTTGCCGCCACCGCCGCAGGAGCCAAGAACGATGCTCAGCAGGACAAGCCCCGCCGGAATCACGATGCGCTTCTTCTTGTAGAAGGGACGCTTGACTGCAAGGGGTGCCCGCGGAGTGGGTTCGAAACTCTGGTGCGTCATGGGATGCCTTTCGTAAGTGATGGATCAAGAGGGTTGCTAAGGGTCCGGCAGCGCCGGCTACTGCCTCGTCCAGGTACCGCAGCGGCTGGACTTGAAATCCTGGCCGGCGGAGAGCGCCACCGAGGGCCGGCCGCCGCCCGGAATGTCGTTTTCGATGATGTTGCTGCCGTTGCTGCCGGTCTCGCAGATGCCCCAGTAGCAGCTGGATCCCACGTCGGAGGTGGCACGGTAGGTTCCGGCGGTGATGTCCTGGCCGACAGTCCACGTCCCGTCGGAAACCGTGTTGGCGGCTTTCAGCTTTTCTGCGGCGGTGACAGCTTCTTCGCGTTTCTTGACGGCTGCCTCGGCGGACTTCACGGCAGACTCCGCTTTGCCGACGTCGGTCTCGCGGGCCTGGACCTTCGCTTCCTTGTCGGCGATCCCGGCCTGAAGCGCCTCGTAGTCGGACTTGAGTGAGTCGTAGTCAGACCGGAGGGAGTCCCGCTCGGACTCGACACCTGCCTTCGCGTCAGCCATGCCCCTGTACGCCTCGCTGGACGTGGGATCAGGGAGCGTGGCGCCGAATGACGTTCCGCCGGCCAACAGCACGCTGGCCACGAGCACACCAAGAACCTGCTTTCTGCGGCCAGTGCGGTGAGGCGCTGTGTTCGTCCCTGCCGGCGCAGTCTCCGGCTCCAAGGCTGTTCCTGCGTTCTCGGTGCCGGGTGCCCGTGTGGTGTTTTCGGTCTTCAAGGTTTCTCCAAGGTCTCATTCGAAGAAGGACCGGCGGCGGGATACCGATCCCCCAATGCGTGGTTCCCCGCCGCCGCCACAGCTCCGAAAGGCTCTTTCGTCGGCTGCAGAAACGAACTTAGGGCGCGCAGACGTGTAGCAACTCTTTTAAGACTGATAACCCCAGTTATCAGCACTTTTCTGGCCAAATGCAGGAAGCGAACTAAGCTGGGCGAACGACCACGACCGATTGAAGGGAAGCAGCCATGCACACATCCACTGAATCTTTGTGCATGACGCTTTCCGATATTGCTGCCCTGGCAAAGGTTAAGCGGCCCGTGGTCTCCATGTGGCGGAAGCGGAGCAGCGGCGGCCAGTCGCCGTTCCCCGCATCGTCACGCCAGATCAACGGCATGGAGCTGTTCGACGCCGACGACATCACAGCCTGGCTCGAGGCAACGGGCCTCGGCAACAACCCCGAGGTGCGGGACGACGCGGCGGCCTTCGCCAGAATGGTGGCCCCGGCAAGCGCGGAGGCGCAGGACGGCCGCAGATCATTCAACGGCCTGACCGCGCTGCTCGCGCTGAAGGTCATCACCGGTCAGGAACTCAGCCCGCGTACCACGGATGAACTGCTGGACGCGGCCGACGAAGCGGACCCGGACAACCTCTTCCTCTATGCCGAGCTCGAAGCCCTGGGTTCTGAGCTTGCCGAGATGGCCGGCTTCGCTGACAGACTCGCAGACAGTGCCTTCAGCGCACCGGCTGCCTTCGAGGTGCTGCTGTCGAATCGGTTCCGGGAAGGCCTGCGCGAACAATCCGATACAGCCCTCACGGAGGCGGCACTGGATCTTGTGGCGTCGGCCGCCATGGAACTGGCGCAAGCGCTGGATGCGCCACCGTTCGTCGATGCGACGCCGGGCGGCAGTGATGTGATGCTCCGCATCGTCCAGCAGTTCGGCGAGGCACGGCCCCTGACACTGCTCACCGGGGACCACGACGGCGGCCCGTCCCGCCTTGCCCGACGGCGTCTTGTGGTGCATGGGGCCGACAGCGAGCACGTGGAAATCGACGCCCAAGGCGCCTTCTCGGTCAACGGACCCGCCGTCCATGTGGCGCAGTATCCCGCTCCCGGCGAAGCAGGACTTGGCGCCACGGAAATTCTTGGAGCTATCGAGAGCACCGTCCTTCAGATGGATGACAGCCAGCGCGCCGTCGTGATTGCCCCGGCCCGGCTGCTGTGCGACCCACTCACTGACGGGGCAGCCCGGCTCCGCTCGGACCTCCTGCGCTCCGGCAGGATCCGGGCCGTGGTTAGGCTCCAGACCGGCCTCCTGCCCGCGAAGCCGCGGGAGCCGCAGGCCCTCTGGGTGCTCGGACCGTCCCACACGGAGGTGCCCATCGCGGAACGGTGGACCATGGTCGCAGACCTCACCACAACACCGTTGAGTCCGGATGTCCGGCAGGACCTGATCAGCGACATCGTCGCCTCGATGGGCACCCGCGCCACCATCCGTGCGCATTCCTTCAGGTTTGCCAGGCTGCCGCAGACGCGCGTCCTGCTCGCCAGCAAGGGCTCGCTCGTCGAAGCCCCGCCGGTCAAAAGGCGTCCGACGTCAACTGCCGGGGCCGAGGCAGCGCTGCGCATCGACGAACTCATCCGTCTACTGTCGCAGGAGCAGTCCGGGCTGCCGGTGACTCCCGACGTTCAGGCGGACGTACAGGGCAACCAGCCAGGCACGGCTTCGGTCCAGGAGTTGATCACTGCCGGAAACCTGCGCTACATCAAGGGCAACCGGATCGAAGACGGCAGTTTTAACCAGAGCGAGGGCAAAAGGGTCTTCGGCAGGCAAGAACTGCAGTCGCCCCACAGCGCTGAGCCCCGGTTCATCAGCCTCTTGGACTTCGCCGCCGCATCCCCCGGCGGCCGCCTCACCGAGCCCGGTGACGTCGTATTCTGCACTAGCCCGCGGCCCGCTGCGAGGGTCGACCACGAGGGCGCCAACGTCGTTGTCTTCCCTGCCCGGATCCTGAGGATCGATGATGGTGATCCCGGCGGCTTGGTGCCCGACGTCATGGCTGCCGACATCAACGGTCTCACGGCAGCCGATAAGACCTGGCGCAATTGGCACCTGCGCCGCACCCCGGACGCCCAACGGCAACCCCTCACGCAGATCCTGGCCAGTCTGCAACATGAACAGCACGAGGCCCGCCGCCGCCTCGAGCAACTGGAAGAACTCGCTACCCTGTTGACGGACGGCGTAGCGGGCGGAAGCCTCACCCTGGTACACCCATCTCCACATGCCGCACCAATAGAAGGAACTGCATAATGCCTCCAAAAACAAAGGTGGACCTCGCCCCGTCCACCATGAAGGAACTCAAGGACACGCTCTGGAAGGCCGCGGACAAACTGCGCGGTTCCATGGATGCCTCCCAGTACAAGGACGTGATCCTCGGGCTGGTGTTCTTGAAGTACGTCTCCGACGCCTTCGACGAGCGGCGTGAGCAGATCAATGCTGAACTGGAGGCGGACGGGCTCAACGAGGAGCAGATCGCCCAGCTGATCGACGATGTGGACGAATACACCGGCCGCGGCGTCTTCTGGGTCTCCGAGAAGGCCCGGTGGGGGTACCTGGCAGAGAACGCTAAGGGCCTGCCGGCCGTGGACGGTGCCAAACCCAAGGCCATCGGCGAACTCATCGATGAGGCCATGGACCTGATCATGACGGACAACAAGTCCCTGGCTGCAACGCTCCCGCGCATCTACAACAAGGACAATATTGACCATCGCCGCCTCGGCGAACTGCTGGACCTGTTCAACTCCGCGCGATTTACCGGCCAGGGCGCCAGCAAGGCCCGCGACCTGCTCGGCGAGGTCTACGAATACTTCCTCGAAAAGTTCGCCAAGGCCGAGGGCAAGCGCGGCGGTGAGTTCTACACCCCGGCCGGCGTGGTTCGCGTCCTGGTAGAGGTCCTGGAACCGCACCGCGGCCGGGTCTACGACCCCTGCTGCGGCTCGGGCGGCATGTTCGTCCAGGCGGAGAAGTTCCTCGAGGCCCACAACATGGAGGGCTCTGACATCTCCGTCTACGGCCAGGAGCTCAACGAGCGCACCTGGCGGATGGCCAAGATGAACCTCGCCATTCACGGTCTGAACGCCAACCTCGCCTCACGCTGGGGCGACACCTTCGCCCGAGACCAACACCCCGAGCTCACCGGGAACAACGGTGCGGACTTTATCATGGCCAACCCGCCCTTCAACATCAAGGACTGGGTCCGTTCTGAGTCCGATCCGCGGTGGAAGTACGGCGTCCCACCGGCGGGCAACGCCAACTACGCCTGGATCCAGCACATCATCTCCAAGCTCGCGCCCGGCGGCAGCGCCGGCGTGGTCATGGCCAATGGCTCCATGTCCTCCAACTCCGGCGGCGAGGGCGAGATCCGAGCCCAGCTCGTCGAAGCAGACCTGGTTTCCTGCATGGTGGCGCTGCCAACGCAGCTGTTCCGTAGCACGGGCATCCCTGTCTGCACGTGGTTCTTCGCCAAGGACAAGACCGCCGGCAAGAAGGGGTCAATCGACCGGACCGGACAGGTGCTGTTCATAGACGCCCGGAACCTCGGCGACATGGTGGACCGCGCCGAGCGGGCACTCTCCGACGATGACATCGCCAAAATCGCCAACACTTACCACGCCTGGCGGGGAACTGCGTCGGCGGTCGAAGCAGGACTGAAGTACGACGACGAGGCCGGCTTCTGCTATTCGGCCAGCCTCGCCGAGGTCAAGGCGGCCGATTACGCGCTGACCCCGGGAAGGTACGTCGGTGCTGCCGATGTCGAGGACGACGGCGAGCCAATCGAGGAGAAAATCGCGCGGCTGTCAAAGGAGCTGTCCGAGCAGTTTGAGGAGTCCGAACGGCTTGCAGCCGTTGTCCGCAAGCAGCTGGGGAGGGTGTCATGACTTCGCTCGAGGGCTGGCACATCAAGACTCTATCCGAGGTAGTTTCAATACAGCGAGGTTTTGACCTTCCCCACCATGCCCGCCGCCCAGGGCCATTTCCGGTCCTGACGTCCGGCGAGACAGGTGGATTCCATGACGAGGGCCCAATCAAGGGCCCTGGAGTCACAATCGGACGAGCGACCAACCTTGGTCAGCCAAAGTGGTCCGAGGGCGACTTCTGGCCCCACAACACAACTATGTTTGTGAAGGACTTCAAAGGAAATCTCCCACGATGGGTCTTCCACTTTTTTGAGAATACCGACCTGGCAGGCTACGACTCTGGGTCTGTGCAACCGATGTTGAACCGCAACTACATCGCCCAGGTTCCGGTGCTAGTGCCCCCGATTGAAGAACAAGGGGCTATAGCGGAGGTGCTGGGGGCGCTCGATGACAAGATCGCCGCCAACACCAAACTTGCGGAATCTATCGCCGAGCTGGCCACCGCGGAATTCTCTCGCGCCTATAAAGACGCAGATCAGGTCGTCCGCCTTGCTGACCTAGTTTCCACTCAGTACGGAGTGACCACATCAGCCCATCAGTCACCCGGGCCGAAATTTCTCCGTGTCACGGACATCAATAAGAAGCCTTGGATCGAATGGGATGGGACACCGAACTGCACAGTCAGCGACTTGGAACTAGACAAATACCGCGTGTCGCCGGGCGACATTCTTGTCGCCCGTATGGCGGACCCCGGTAAAGCTGCATTCATCGACTCAGGAGATCCGGAAGCAGTGTTCGCGTCCTATCTTGTGCGCCTGAAGCCTCGCGACCCATCTCAAGCACTGTATGTTTACTATTTCCTCAAGTCGCCGCAGTATCTCGAATATGCTGCAGGTGCAATGTCCGGCTCTGTACAGAAGAACATGAACGCGAAAGTCATTGTTGCGACCGACGTGGCACTTCCGAAACCAGAGCTCATCGATCGGTTCAATGAAACCGTGCGCCCGCTGCGAAGTCTGATCCAGTCCCACCTCAACGAAAACCGGACGCTCGCTGCCACCCGGGAAGCCCTCCTCCCCCAGCTCATGTCGGGCAAGCTACGCGTCAAGGACGCCGAGACCGTCCTGGAGGATGCAGGGGTATGAGCCGGGGCGGGGGTGAGCTCCAGCCGGGAGCGCGGAAGTACTCCACGAACGCGTCCTTCCCGGCCACGCCGGCGGTCAGTGCGATGCCTGAGTGGCGCCCCGAGCTGCTTGCCTCCGTCTCTCAGCAGGTCAGCACTAGGCGATCCAAGGCCATCAGCGCTGCCAACCAGCAACTGCTGGGCAGCTATGTCGCCATTGGGCGGGATATCCTGGACCGGCAGAGCCTTGAAGGATGGGGCGCCAGGATCATCAACCGGCTGTTTGCTGATCTGAAGGACCGGTTCTCGGGTGCCTCCGGGCTTTCCCCGCGAAACCTGAAGCGCAAGCGTGCGTTCGCCGAGACGTGGTCGGCCGAGGTAATTGCGCAAGCACCGCTTGCACAATTATCTCGGTACTACCATCTGGCACTGATCCAAGAGCTCAACGATCCGGGAACCCGGGTCTGGTACGCCGCAGCCGCCGTTAAGCGCGGCTGGTCACGGACCGTTCTGGTCCACCAGATCGAGTCGAGGCTTCACCAGCGTTCCGGGCAGGCGGTCACCAGCTTCTCGGCGACCATGCCGGCGTCTGACCCTGGTCTTACCCAGCAGTCCCTCAAGGACCCGTACGTATTTGATTTCCTGGCGCTGACCGACCGCCGCGACGAGCGGGAACTCGAGGACCCGCTGATCCAGCACGTCGAGAAGTTCCTGCTCGAACTGGGCCGAGGTTTCGCGTTCGTCGGCGAGCAGGTCCGGCTGGAGATCAACAGCGACGAATTCTTCGCTGATTTGCTGTTCTACCATCTCAAGCTGCGCTGCTACGTGGTCATCGAGCTGAAGGCCACTAAGTTTGAGCCTGGCTTCCTCGGGCAGCTGGGCATGTACATGGCGGCCGTTGACGACCTGCTGGCCGACACCGACGACAAGCCCACCATCGGTCTCCTGCTGTGCAGGAGAAGAACAACGCGGTGGGAGAGTATGCGCTCCGGGGATACAAAACACCGATCGGTGTCGCCGAATGGACGGACACCGTGGTCAAGTGGCTGCCTGAGGAATTCAGCGCCAGCCTGCCCAGTATCCGCGAACTCGAAGCCGAGCTTTCGCAGGACATTCCAGAATGACATCCGGTCCAATAGGGGGATCCACCATGACCACAGCACCAGCCGTACCCTTTTCCGAAGCCGAATGGGAGGGTATGGCCCTTGAGCTCCTGGCCGAGCCGCTCGGCTGGCGGCCTACGTCCGGGCAGGCCATCGCCCCCGGCACGGAAGAGCGGGACACCTGGGATGAGCTTCTGATCCGGCCGCGTCTGCTTGCCGCGCTGCAGAAATTCAACCCGGAAGTTCCCGCCGAGTACCTGCAGCAGGCCTTGGCTGAAATCAGCTCCCCCAAATCCAACGATGCCATCACCGAGAATCACCGCATCCACAACTACCTGGTGGACGGCTACCGGCTCAGCTACATCGACTCGGACGGCAACGAAACCAACCCCACGATCCACCTGCTTAGCCAGGACCCCGACCAGAATGACTGGCTCGCCGTCAACCAGGTCACCCTGGTGCAAGGAGACTACAACCGCCGCTTCGACCTCGTGCTGTACTGCAATGGCATGCCGGTGAGCATCATCGAGCTGAAGAAGGCCGGCAGCGCCACCGCCGACGTAGCCTCGGCGCATGCCCAGCTGCAGACGTACCTGCGGGAATTCCCCATGGCGTTCCGCTTCTGTGTGTTTACGCTGGCCTCTGACGGGATCCAGGCCAAATACGGCACGCCGTTTACACCCCTCAACCACTTCTCGCCCTGGAACGTTGACGACGATGGGCTGCCGGTAGCTCCCGGTTTTATGGAGGACGGTGTGGCCGTCACGGCACTGGAGACAGCCCTCAACGGTTTGTACAACCAAGAGCGCTTCCTACAGCTGACCCGCAATTTCACAGCGTTCGACGAGGGCTCCGACGGGCTCGTGAAGCGCATCGCCAAGCCGCACCAGTACTTCGCCGTGACCAAGGCCGTGGGCAGCACCGTCCAGGCGGTGGAAAGCACCGGCAAAGCAGGCGTCGTCTGGCACACCCAGGGCTCTGGAAAATCCATGGAGATGGAGCTCTACGCCAATCTGGTGGCACGGCACCCCAAGCTGAAGAACCCCACCGTCGTCGTGATCACGGACCGCAACGAGCTCGACGGCCAGCTGTTCGAGGGCTTTGACCGGAGTCTGCTGCTGGCGGAGTCGCCCAAGCAGATCCGCAAACGCTCCGAGCTGCGCGAGGAACTGAGCAACCGCACGACAGGCGGTATCTACTTCACCACGCTGCAGAAGTTCGGCCGCAGCAAGGCGGAGAAGGACGCCGGTTCCGAGCACCCTCTACTGTCCGACCGGCGCAACGTCATCGTGATCGTGGATGAGGCCCATCGCTCGCACTATGACGACCTGAACGGCTACGCACGGCACCTGCGGGACGCACTGCCTCATGCAACGCTCATCGCGTTCACCGGCACGCCGCTGTCATTCGCCGACCGTAATACCCGCGAAGTTTTCGGCGCTGACATCGATGTGTACGACCTCACCCGGGCGGTCGCGGACGGCGCCACCGTGCCCGTGTACTTCGAGCCGCGGCTGATCAAGGTCGGCCTGGCGTCCGAGGTCACCGAGGAGATCCTGGACCGGGCGGCCGACGAAGCCACCTTGGGCCTGGACGACACCGAGCGGGCCCGACTCGAGGCGAGCGTTGCCGTGGTGAACGCCGTCTACGGCGCCCCGCAGCGCATCGCAGCACTGGCGGAAGACCTGGTGAAGCACTGGGAGAGCCGGCGCGCCCAGATGGGCAAGTTTATCGAAGCGCCGGGCAAGGCGATGATCGTTGGCGGCACACGGGAAATCTGCGCAAAGCTGTACACGGCGATCGTGGAGCTGCGGCCCGACTGGCATTCGGACGACCTTTCGAAGGGCAAAATCAAAGTCGTCTACTCAGGGGACGCCACCGATGTTCCGCCAGTGTCCAACCATGTGCGGCGTGATTCTCTGAATGCGACCATCAAGGAACGCCTCAAGGATGTCGACGATGAGCTGGAGCTCGTGATCGTGAAAGACATGATGCTCACCGGCTACGACTCGCCGCCGCTGCACACGCTGTACCTGGACCGGCCGCTGAAGGGCGCGCTGCTGATGCAGACCCTGGCCCGGGTGAACCGCACCTTCCGCGGCAAGGAGGACGGGCTGCTCGTGGCGTACGCGCCGCTAGCGGAGAACCTGGCCAAGGCACTGGGCGAGTACTCGCAGTCCGACCGGGCGAACAAGCCGGTGGGCAAGAACATTGATGAAGCCGTCGGTCTCACGGTTTCGCTGGTGGACTCACTGAGGGAGCTGCTGGCCGGACACAACTGGAAGGCGGTGCTGATGAAGGGCGGCCCGAAGGCGTTTCTAAACGCCGTCACGGGAGCGGTGAGCTACCTGCGAAATCCTGGCACCCCCGGCAACCAGCCAGCCGACGGCGAAGAATCACTAGCCGCGAAGTACCGCAGGTTCTCCAACCAGCTTTCCCGCGCGTGGGCACTATGCTCCGGCTCTGAAACTCTTGCTGAGCTTCGCCCGGAGATTCAGGTATATGAGGAGATCCGCGTTTGGATGGCGAAATACGACGCCGCCGACCGGCAAGCCAGCGGCGAGCCCGTCCCGGAAGAGATCCAGCGACTGCTGGGCAACCTGATCGCGTCCGCGACCTCCTCCGGCGAGGTCCTGGACATCTATGAGGCCGCCGGCATGCCCAAGCCGTCGCTGGACGATCTGACGCCGGAATTCATCGCCAAGACTCAACAGGCACGAAACCCGCAGCTGGCCATCGAGGCACTCCGAAAACTTATTGCCGATGAGTCAGCGAAAGCGACCCGCAACAACGTCATCCGCCAGCGCGCGTTTTCCGAGCGGATCACCGAGCTGAGACCTGACCCGCCTTTACGAGGATCGTCATTTGTGTGCGCATCCTGCCTTTGTTGAACCAACCCGGCCGTTCTCCCCCGGGCCGGAGCGTGTCAGGTCTTACTTGGCAATGGCTGTTGATTCAGTTCTCAGTCAGCCACCGGCCCCTGGAAGGCAAATAGTCGATAGATTCTCTCAGTTGGTCCTAGGGGTCTCATGGCCCCAAAAGAACCTTGATGCCTTTCTGAAGGATAACTATTTCGATAGGACGAAGGAGAGCCTTCAACGCAGTGTTGCCCAAATTATCATTAAGGGCTGCATCACCTTCCCGGCCGAAGCGTTGGACTCCACTCCCAGACGCCATCGGCAAGCCTCCGCGTCCCTGAGGAACTTCGCGCCCTCTTTGCACCGCGATACCCTAAGTGATGTTCTCCTCAAGAAGGAACGGGGAAATGGCCTGACCGATGTGGAACTCATTCATGTTCTGGCGGCGTTCGGTCACTACCAAGAGTTTTGGACGCTAGTTCCCCCCGGGCTCAAGGATCGAGCCATATCCTTGATTGAGCACGCGGAAATGGATCTCTGCGTCGAAGAGGGCCTCTTCTTTATGCCTCTGCCACACGATCCTGAGCTGCATGCCCTGTATACGGCCAGGATTCAAACGTTAGAACAGAGCTCCTTGACCACGCTGTTGAGCGATCAGCCCGCCGCTCACTTTGTTCCCCGGGCTCTTAGCGTGCTGGACTCTTCCGCCTCATTTAGAGACGCAGAAGCCAACATGCGCAATATTCTATTACTCACCGACTTCTTGAGCGAGGGTGACCTTCGAATTGTTCACGAAAGCGTCCTGACGAATAGTCAGATAAGCATGGCCGCCTATATGCCGGACCTCCTTCTGAATCTCTTTGAGCAAACAAGAGGTCGACTACAAGATTTGGATTCATGGGATGGATTGGTTGGGGAATTGAAGGGCAGAAGAGACGCAGCCGATGACTACTATGCCTATCCGAAGCTTGCCGAGGCTATAGCAAATGCAAGAAACAAATGGTGGTGAAAACGCTTCCGCAAATCAAGGATATCGAACTTGACACAGGGGCCGCGTTCATAGCACTGAACAATTGTGCTGGTTCGATATAGAAACGACCCCCGCACGCTCCTGCGTGCGGGGGTCGTTTCTCGGGGATGGACTTGGGACTAGAAGTCCCAGTCGTCATCCTCAGTATTGACAGCCTTGCCAATGACGTACGACGAACCGGACCCCGAGAAGAAGTCGTGGTTCTCGTCCGCGTTCGGCGAGAGCGCTGACAGGATGGCCGGGTTCACATCGGTGACGGAGGCCGGGAACATGGCCTCGTAGCCCAGGTTCATCAGCGCCTTGTTGGCGTTGTAGTGCAGGAACTT
>ENA-OWNT01001337-OWNT01001337.1-seawater-metagenome-genome-assembly--contig:-NODE-1337-length-31780-cov-9.694855_pt1 | contig 31780 bp, 33 predicted proteins | sample MGYA00238136_ERZ651165 | MGnify/ENA primary metagenome ERZ651165 (study PRJEB26861, sample SAMN08777766) | seawater metagenome | isolation source: coastal seawater | place: USA: Florida | collected...
GGCCACGCCAAGCGCATCGTGGAGGCCCTGGTGGAGGGCCCGCTGCGCCCTTCTGAGCTGCGGGCCCGCACGGGTGGACTCACACCCCAGGGGAACGAGCGTGGAGCCTGGAGACGGGCCTGGGAACGGCTCGTGCGGGATGGAGCGGTGGTGCCTCCCACGGTGGCTTGGCCCACGCTGAAGGGCCAGATGAGGGCTGCGCGGCTCGGTGTGCGGCATCCACTTCGAGGTCTCACCGTCGGACCACCCTCGAAGCTCAACGCCGTTCGGGCGGTCTGAGGAGATCTCGGCGGCGCGCAATCTGGAATGTGTCGTGCAATTCAATGACATGTCCTGAGCGTCGTGCATCTGGCCGAGGGGATTGTGCCTGTCGGGCGAGGTGCGAGAATCCAAGTGCGCCCAGCCCGGCGCATCAACCACAAGGGACTCACATCATGAAAACGTCCAGACTCACCATGTCCTTGGCGGCGTTCACCGTTCTTGCCTCGGCTACCATCGCGAACGCCCAGGTGCTTCACTACTGGTTGTTGGACTTCACGGTCCACCCCGACGTTCCCGTGGAGGAGGGGATTGCTGCAGTCGGCTTCACCGCTGGTGTCGTCACCACCCGAACCACCGACAACGGCAAGGTCGTTTGGATGTTGGGCTCCGGCGTGAACAGCGGTGAGCGGGGGAACATCACCACCGCCCTCCAGGCTGGAGAACTTCAGCTCGACTACAACTACTCCACCACTCTGATCTTCCGGAATCAGGGGTTCGGCGAGACCGACGGGAAGCTGGAGGGGAAAATCTGCCAGGGCGACTCCTCCACCAACTTCGACCCTGAGACCGAAGCAGACAGCAATGGGATGCTCGATTGCAGCTGCTTCGGAGAGACCGAGGTCGCCACGCTCGACCCGCTTTACCATTCGGACAGTGGCAGCGCCGGTGCGGGTCCGTGGGTCACTTCCAATACTTCCTCGATCACGACCTACACGGGAGACTGGGACTCTTGGACCACTACCGGCGCGTTCACGGAACACTCTTGGCTGTGCCTGAAGTGGAGCACCGAGTCCACTGCCAACCGAATCCTCAACGCGCCCTACTCCCAGGCCCAGGTGGGCTCCGGATTCGGAAGCTTCGAGGTCTACTGACCGGCGAGGTGTCGCAGGATGGCCTCCGATTCCCCGCGTCACCGGCCTGAGCAAAGGCCATCCGGTCTGGCCCTGAGCCTCGCTGTGCATGCGGCGAGGCTCATCTTGTTTGCGATGAGTCGCTGAGGAGTCCGCCACGGCGGGCTTTTTCGTGTCTCGGACCCAACCGGACATCGTTGGTGTCCTGGCCCACTGAATCAACCGGACATCGGTGTCGGGTTCAACCCGACAATGGTGACTGGTCTGAACCTGACATGGGTGACTGGTGACACGCCGGCCTTCTCACTCGGCCATTCCACTCGGCACCCCCCCAACCCCCCCTCGCAAGCGAGGGGGGCGCGAGGAGGGAGCAGGGTGGAGAGGATGGGGCTGGACAGTCGAGCGGCCGGCGCTGGCCGGGATTGCTTTTCGGGGTGGGTGGGACACGACAGAGTTGGCCTGGCACCGCAGGAATGCGGGGCGCGGCGGACTTACGTGGAGCCTCACGGTCGGATTCCGCGGGATTCCACGGGGGCGAACTCGGCGAGGTGGCCCTGGGCGGCCGCAGAGGTTGCATGGCTCATGCTCGCCTCCAGCGGGCCCACTGGGCCCAGTGGGGCGAATCAGGAGCGAATCGCAGCCTCCGCGCGTGTGCTGGTCGAAGTGGGGCGAATCAGGGGGACTCTGATTGCCGGTGCGCAAGCTGTGTAGCAGCGGGCGAAACGAGGAATTGCTGCCTTCGCGCCCACCGCGGCCTGGTGAACTCCACGCCTCCGACTCGCCGCTCTGCTGTTGAAGTCGCGCGTCTGCCTCAGGCGGAGTAGCGCGAAGTCGAACGGATCCCTGTGCTGAGGGAGTCGGGCCCCCAGCCCACGGGCCGAAAGCCGTGCTGCAGCACCACGTCGAGCACCTGCGACAGCTCGATGTTGCGCTTCGGCTGCATCAGCTCCAACACGAGCGTCTCCCGACCTCCAACTCGTCCGGTGCGGATGGGCAGCGCGAACAGGCGGCGCGTGCCGACTCCAGTGAGGCGGTCGGTGATGTGGAAGTGTTCGCGGCTGGTCTGGGCGTTGTTGATGTACACACCCTGCTTGCGCTTCAGAGCACGGCCCGCGATGGATCGCAATGGCACCCGCACGAGGTTCTGCAGCAGCTCGGCGGCGGCAGGTCCCCAGGCCGCGCGGAACTCCAGCCCGCGGCCGTCACCGATCGGAGCGAGAACGGCCCCATGGGGGCTGAAGCCGTTGGCGGCGAGCGCAGATGCAAGGCGGGATGCGGCATCTCCGCACGCCTGCGGGTCGGGCATGACAACCTCCAGTGGGTACACTGAGGTACGGCAACCGCTCCCGCCGACTTGACCTCCAAGCCGCCCTTCCGCGCGCGTGTCGACGCAGGTGACGGCTGCCTCCGGTCGAGGTCAGTCCACCTTTGGGCGCGCGGCGATGAGTTCGTAGTCTTCGGGGTCGAATACACATGGGGCGCCGGGCCATGTCGGCGAGAGCACTTCGACTTTGACTCCGAGATGCCAACAAAGGCTCACTCTTGCGGGATGCCACTCACCGTCTCTGTGGAGCTCCAAGTACGAGCCTACAGGCAGGTGGTGCTCGCCGATGTGGACCTCTTCCAGGCCGTTGCACATCACAATGTGAACGTGTCCTCTGCGCTCACTCGGCGGCCGGGTGGCGCTTCCCCCTGGTTCGTCTGCTACGGACATGTGACCCTCCCATCTTGTGGGAGGGCCACATAGTGGGCGTGCCGCAATAGGGCCACCATGCTGCTTGTTTCGGTCAGCCTCCTGATAGATGCGGCCTGGAGTGTAGTGCTCCGGTCGGGACAGGCTGTCTACCGCTGCTCCTGCCTCCGAACTCGAGGTACTCCCCCACGCCACGCGTAGTCGAGAGCTGCGGTGATTCCGTCGATCACTTCGGCAGGGTGGGCGACCGACCTGTCGCGCACCCATTCCGGTCCGGGTGGCGGCAACAGCGGATCCCACTCCGCGCACCAGTTCCATTCGGGAACCGCGAAAAACGCCGTGCCTTGACCGACCACGACGAGAACTCGAAATGACTCGCCCTCATGCTCGACTGTCCATTGCCCTGTTCGCCATGTCCAAACGATGTCCATCGAAGTGCTCCGGTGATGCACTGAAGCGTGACCGAGTCGCCGGGCCAAGGTGGATTCCTTCACCATTACCCCGTGTCACTGGATGTATTTGGCCCCTGGGGACGAGCGGTGTGTACCGGGCCGAAAGCAACGAAGCCCCGCAGAAGCGGGGCTTGGTGGTGACTCGGGGCGGGCTCAGCTTGGTCGGGGCACTACGCGGACCTCGATCCGGAGGTTCTGTCGCTTGCCGATGGGCAGGGGCACCTTGATGCTCTCGCCGGGCGTGGCGTCCGCCCACACCCGTGCGGTCGCCTGGCCCTTCTCGTCCACGGACGGGGTGGGGTCGAACTTCGCCAGTCGCAGCGCCGGGCTCCACGACCACGGCACGGTCAGCCGGATTCGGCCCTGGTCATTCGCCACGGCGACGAGCCCCATCCGAGTGTGGCCGCCCACCTCAAGGTCGGGCTCAAGCTGGAGCAGGAAGGTCGTGTGGTGCTTGTCGGCGTCCGCCACGTCGGCATCGGGCACCCGGGCGTTGTCGAACATGGCGCTGAGGTCGGCGACGCCCAGGGCGCCACGAATGACCGCCCCAGTCACGCCCGTCAGCCTCGGAAGGGTGACATGCAGGAAGATGAAGTCGTCGGATGGGGGCATCTCGTCTCCGCTTGGGTCAGGAGTCGGGGTCGGGGTCGGCCATCGGGCGAGCTCGCACGATTTCGGCGGGTGCGCTCTCCCCGGCCTCGGCCGGTGCGAGCTGGAGCACCTCGCCCTCGGGGGGCGAGAAGAACTCGACACCCTCGGGCAGGTCGGGGTCGGCCGGCAGGGGCGAGGGCGCCTCGGGAGGGGCATCGGGCGCCTGGCCACTGACGATGGACTCGGCCATGTCGATGACGGCTTGGTGGATGTCCTCGATCTCGGGGCCCATCTCGGCCTGCGCGAGGCGTACGGCACGCAGCTCGGAGACGAGCTGGGCCAGGAACAGCTCGATGCGGCCGAGCTGCTGGAGCTGGAGGTACTGGAGGTGGGCCACCGTGAACCGGCGCTCAAACTCGTGGGCAGCGCCAAACGCCTTGATGGACGCGGTGAGCTTGTCCTCGGTTCCGGTGTCGTCGAAGTATTGCCCGTACATGCCCGACGCGAAGGCGGGGATGGGGGGTGCCTGGGGTTCGCCGCTCATGGTGCAGCCTCCTGGGATGGGTTGGACATGTCGGCCACCTCCTCGATCACGCCAAGGAAGGTCGCGCGGACCTCCGGGTCCTCCAGCGACTTGGCCAGGTTGGGGATCTTGTCTTTGAGCCCGGGGGCGTCGTCCAACAGCTTGAGCAGCGGGCTGAGGGACGGGTCGAGGCCCTGGGAGGCGAGCAGCGCGCTCACCAACTTCTCGCCGATGCCGCCGAAGGTGCTGATGGCCTCCTTCGCGACCTCGGGAGCCACGGTGGTGGGCCTGGGGTGGACTCCATCCTCGTCGGGCATGGCCGCGGCCATCCGGCGGCGCTCCTCGATGGTGGCGCGCAGGCTCTCAAGGCGCTGGGACTGGATCTTCTCAGCGTGGTTGTAGCGGGTGCGGCTTGTGCGCTCGATCTGCTGCATGGTGGCCGTCGAGACGGCATGCAACTGGCCGTAGTTCTTGCTCAGCGCGTCGAACAACACCTTGTATGCCTGCGCGATGTCGTCGTTGTGCTGCCGCTGCGTGATGACGGTGAGCAATAGCTGCCGGACGATGGGGTCATCGATCTCGGACATGTCGGGCACGCCCATGGCGGCCAACGCATGGATGGAGTCCCGGCCTGTGCCCAGCTCGGCTCCTGGGCTGTCGACTGCATCATCCGACGCGTCGCGGACCGTGATGGTCTTCGAGCCGAGCGACACCCCCTTTGCCCCGTACACCTGCACCAGCACCTTGGTGGGGTCGTGGATGCCCTCAGCCCACGCCTCGATCTCGTCGCGAAGGATGTCGACCGTCATGTCTTGCAGCGTGGCGTCGGTCAGCTCAGCGATGAGGTGGTCGATGTCCTCCTCTGTGTCGTACTCGTAGTCGGCCCGGTAGCGGGCACGGATCTTCGGGCAGCTCGGCTCGGTCTCCCGCGGCCCCACCCGGATGACCGGCTGACGGTCCTCCGAGGAGCCCCGCCGGAACCGGGCGACCGCCGTGACGTAGTGGACGTCGGGCCAGACCGAACTCATCAGTCTGACGGCGGCGTCCCAGGCTTCGAGAACAATGCGGGCCATTCGGACCTCCGCCTGTAGATCCGATGCGGGGACCTGTTCGCGGACCCCCAACCCGCGGATTTGGGCCAAAAACCGCGGTAAACCTCACGATTTCGCCCTTCTCGGGCCCATTCCGCAGTTTTCCGGGGGGTTTCCGGCTGCCGTCGATGGGACGGGATTTCGCTTTACCGCGATGTACCGGGCGGTTTGGCCGATTCGGGGGTGTGTCCAGTCGGCGAGAACGCGCTGATACCGCGGTCGGGTTGTGGTCGGTAAAGCGATTGGGGGTCCGCGAGGGGCCGGTGGGCACGGATCTACTGGTGAACCTTGCGGCTGCTGTGACTGCCGCTGCTCCCACTCTGGAGGATCCATGGCGACCGCAGCCAGTCAGATCACCGATGCAGCCTCGGGGCGCTCCGGCCGCAAGGGCCCGAGCGCCGCCTCGTTCAAGAAGCTCATGGCCGACAAGGAGGCCAAGGAAGCGAAGCTTGAGCGCCTCCGGAACTCGGTGAAGACCGTCAAGGCCAACAGTGGCAAGGCCGCCATCGCAGTGGTCAACGTCGGCGAGTCCGTCGCCGCCGGTGGCCTCTCCAGCGTCATCTCCGGCGCCGCCGGCAAGCACCGCAAGTGGGTCCGCGGCCTCCGTGCCTTCACCGCCCTTGCGCTGGGCGGTTGGGGCGTGGCCCGCACCCTGACGGGCAAGTCGGGCAGCCACCAGCTCGCCATCAGCGGCGGCCTGGCCACCGCCGAGGCGGTCGAGGTCGGGTACGACTGGGGCCGCAAGCTCAACGCCGACAAGGGCTGGTTCGCCATCGAAGGCGTCATCGCAGGCAGCAGCACCCAGGTCGGCGCCGCCCCCGAGATCGCGGTCACTCCCGGTGGCGGTGGTGGCAGTGGTGGCGGTGTGCGCGAGCTGATGCCCGCGCATCCCGACCTCGAGGAGTTCCGGTCGCGCGCTCGCTCCATGTCGATGGCCTCCTGACGGGGCCTTCCGCTCTGGCTTCCCGCTGTTCGACTGCTCAGCCCTGGGTTGGGCCCTGATTCCACGATTCCGCGCCCCTCCGGGCGATTCCCAGCACGACTGAGTGCGCCCCGCCCGGCAAGGGCATGTCCAAGGAGATGACCATGGACCCCTCCCAGTTCGAAGGCTACGACGCCTACCTCGGCGAAGAAGAGGCCGACTTCGGCTACGAAGACGAATTCGGTCGCCGGCCCCGCCGCCGCCGCCGCCGCTACCGCGGTCGCTACCCCGCCAACGTGGGTCCCTTCCAGCGCGGTGCCTACAACCGGCAGCGGGCCATCCAGGCTTCCCGTCAGGCCCAGATGGCAGCCCGTCAGGCTCAGGCCGCTGCCGCCCAGGGTCGCGACGTGGTGCTGGTCAAGGACCACATCGAGGTCATTGTGGCCACCTCGGCTGCAGCCGGCTCCGTCAGCCAGAACAAGCTGATGACCGACACGCTGCACCTGTCGCACGCCACCTTCGACGGCAGCTCCGCTGGCGCGGCCATCACCTCGCTGGTGCTGCACAAGGCCACTGTGCTCGGTCCCTACAGCAGCACCGAGGCCCTGCCCGCTTCGGCCTTCGTCGCCACCTCCCAGCAGAAGCTCTCGCTGACCGGCAACGTCATCCGCAACGGCCAGTACGTGACCCTCAACGGCACCATCGCCGTCGCGAACGACGTCCTCAAGCTCCTGCTCTACGGCAAGCGCGAGGTCCAGCCCGGCGAGTGCTGATTTCGCTCGGCGCTGACTGACCCCGTGTTTGAGGTGCGCGATGGCGAAGACCGAGGAACGCCTGGCCCACAAGCAGCTCGCTGCCAGTGAGTCCCAGGTCGTTCTCCGAGGACGGGACCAGTGCGATGCCTTCCGGGTGCTCCACTTTGTGACGGACCGACCCATCGAGGTCATCGTCCAGTGGGGCTCCGACATCGGGCAGTCGGACGCCGCAGTGATCAGCGTTGCTCGGGCCGAGTCGGTCTGTGTGTACGCCGCGTGGTGGAGCATCGAGGTCATCAACCTCGATGCGGTCAACGCAGCGAAGGTGCGAGTCGGCGTCGTCGACCAACACCGGGTCTGCGAGCCCTACTACGAGACGCGACACCCATCGGCTCACCCCGTCGCGGCCTCGCACAACGTGCCCGCCTGGGCGCGTGCGGTGCGCCTCGACACCGATGACCAAGCCCTCATGGCGGCCATCATCCAGCTCAAGGACTCCGCAGGGACCGTGCGAGCTGGACTCACCCAGAGTCGGCTCCCGGCCTGGATTCCACTGGGGAGTGCTGCGACGGTCGAGGTGACCTCGCAGGCTGCCTATCGCCTCGTCTGGCGACTCGACCTTCTGTGAGGCTCCCATGCTCGCTCGCTTCTACAAGGCCCTGGCTGCAATCACCACGGCTGTCTCGACGACCCAGACCGGCACGGCGCAGACCGTCAAGGGGTCGCCGCACGACGACGTCAACGCGGCCAACCAGGGCTTCGTCGCCGTCTTCGAGCTGACCGCCGCGGGCGGCACCAGCCCGACGCTCGACGCCGAGGTACAGACCTCCTGGGATGGCACCACCTGGCACACGGTCGCCTCCATGACCCAGCTCACCGGAGCCGGGACCCAGAAGGAGATCAAGACCATCGCCACCCTCGGGCCGCAGGTCCGTTCCGTGGTGACCCCGGGTGGCACCGCCAACCCCGACGTCACCGGAAACGTCCTCCTCGCGTCCAGCGGCTTCATCGCGTGAACCGCCGGCTGCGCCAGCCCACTCGGCTTGCACTGAGTGCGAAGACCATCCCGATTCTGGTGAAGGTCACGAAGACAGAACAGGGGCTCGTCGAGCTGCTGAACTGGCTGGCGCGCCACAACGCCCGACTCCTGCGGGAACGGCCCGACCTGCCCCTGCTCTACGAGTCTGGCGTGCGCTACCAACGGGAGTTCCCCGAGGTCTGGTGCGACTACCTCGCCATGCTGGACCAGGGCCACGAGGACTGCGACGGCCTGGCGTCGGCTCGTGCCGGTGAGCTGATGGCCTGGGGCTGGGAGGCCATGTCGCCGGAAGACGGCGGCTACCACCTCGCCCGCTCGCTGGAGCTGGAGACCATCCCCGCGTGGGTGCTCCTCCGGACCAGCGGCCAGCACGGCACCCCGTCCATGTACCACTGCGTGGTCCTCTACAAGGTGGGCAACACATGGTGGCGAGACGACCCTTCGGCCCGTCTGGGCATGTTCCGAGACGGCGACCGACACCCCTACAACCAGGGCGAGGCGTTCCCTGAGCAACGCCTCGCTGCGGTCGTTCAGACCGACTTCGGTGGGCCTCGCTGGGCCTACTCCCGTCCCTCCTGGGCAGCCTGAGAGGCCAACATGGCGAACAAGATCCGGAAGAAGCGTCGTCGCATGCGCAAGCGTCAGCGGGAGAACCGCCAGAAGCTGAACCAGCGCATGAAGGCCCAGGGCAAGGGCTTCGTCGCTCGCCGCAAGGTCATCCGCAAGAACCGCAAGGCCGACCGCAACAAGCGCAAGGCCGTGGCCCACCTCTCGAAGGCCCAGGAGCGTCGCTCCGAGCTTTCGCGCTCGCATCGGGCCCAGGCGCGGCGTGGTGGCGGTGGCGGTGGCGGTGGCGGCGGTGGAGCCGTCACCATGCCGGCGCCCCCTCCCGGCGTGCGCGAGCCCCTGTTCGACATGGACGGTGCTTCGGTGAACCAGGGCTGGACCCCGGGACAGGGCCGTCGTCGGCCCCTGGCTGGCCGCCGGCCTCTGCCTGGCCGCCGGCCCATGCCGCCCCGGGGAGGCCTCTACCCGCCCCGCATGGCCCCGCAGCAGGCCCCCATGCCCGCATGGGACATGCAGCCCGCCTACCCGCCCTTCGACCCCTACGCGGCGATGCCGCCCATCCCCCCGATTCCGGGACCCATGCCGCTTCCCCCGATTCCGGGGCCCGTGCCGGCGATGGACCCGTGGGCGATGGACCCGTGGGCGATGGACCCGTGGGGCATGCCCATGATGGTCGACCCTGCGGCCGACTACTGGGACGACGAACTGGAGTGGATGCAGACCGATCCGCTGTTCGCTCCGGACGCCTGGGACCCCACCGGTGTCGACCCCTACGACGACGCCATCCTCATCGACGTCGACGACCACGACATCGTGCCCATCGGTGACGAGGAGCTGTGGGACGAGTTCGACGAGGACGTGTTCGACGTGGCCGGCGAGATTGCCGGCGACCTCTCCGCGCTCGCCACGAGCGGTGCGGTGGGCGATGCGAACACCGAGATTCGCGACCTCGAAGGGCTCATCGAGCAGCTCGGCAACACCAAGATCAAGTCCCTCAAGCTCATCGCCGAGATGGACGGGTGGAACCCCGCCGCCCTCGAGCGGGACGCCCAGGTCATCGCCGATGCGGTCGAGGCCGTGCAGGACGCGATGGACGAAGCTGCAGCCGAGGGCGCCATCGCTGGCGTCGAGTTCGGTGCAGGTGGCCTGACCGCTGCCCTCGCCTCGATTCCGCTGCTCGCCTCCGCTGTGCCTCGCCTGCTCGACGCTCGCGAGGACGCTGACGCACGGCAGGACGGTCGTCGTGGCCGTCGCCGCCGTCGTCGGGACCAGCGCGAAGCTGACCGCGACCGCGAGCTCGCTGAGCTTCAGGCCGTGGCCGACAAGCACCGGTCCGGCACCCTCGACCTGTCCGACGCCGATGGCGCTGGCTGGGGAATGTCCGCTCGGGCTGGCGACGTCATCGTGCGCGCCAAGCTCGGCAAGCGGGCGGCCATCGCCAACGCAGGCAACGGCTTCTACATCGTCCGCGAGGTCCCCGAGGGCCTGTCGACGGACACCATCAAGGCGCAGATGGCCGCCGCACTGGACTCCTTCGACCCGACCGTCGTGTCTGGCGAGATCGGATGTGCCAACTGCAACGGCCAGTGCATGCCCCGACGCTGAGGAGGGCGACATGCCCGAAGTGCAGCTTGAGCCCAAGTGGGTCGTCAACTTCCGGAGCTGGTGGGAGAACCTCATCGGCCCCAGCCTCACCGAGGTCTGGGAGGACGTCCGCAAGAAGGTGGGCACGCCTGGCCTTCTGGAGTCCACCTACGGCGAGACCGTGCGCCGCTTCGAGGTCGAGCTGAACAAGCTCGTCTTCGAGGCCAGCGACTTTGCCGCGGCTGCCGGGCAGTCGGAGTGGGCGCCCTACGCGGCTGCCGCCCTCGACGTGGCCCACAAGGTCAACGCCCAGTGGAAGGACCCGAAGGCCACGACGCCCACCTCGGTGTCGGGGGCCGTCAACGCGGTCGCCACCGTGGTGCGCGGGGTGAACGTCGGTGTCACGAGCATCGGTGTGGCCTGGGCACTGGCCTCGCTCGCCGAGGTCGTGCGTGCCCGCAAGCTGCTGGCCCAGTGGGAAGACCACATGGAGGACGGCGTGCCTCCCAGCCGTCGCGATGCGCGTCGGGCAGGCATCGAGGGCTCGGTCTTCGGTGGTGAGCCCGGCTACCCCGTCGCCACGGAGCTGGACGGCTACGCCATCGACGGTGAGCTGGACGGCTACGGCGAGGGCTACGACGTCGATTCCGGATTCGGGACCTACGGCGACGGACAGGTCGTTGTGGGTGGCCCCCTGATGGACTCCGTCCGGCAGGGCGGATGGACGGCCGAGCAGGCAGGCGGTGGACCGCCGTGGGGCGGTCGTCTTCGGGGTCGCTTCCGGGGTCGGTTCGGCCGCCAGTCCTGAGCGGGCGCTCCCGGGCGGGGAGCGTGTGCTCGACATGAGAGGAGTGCGTCATGGCCGGTGTCTCGTCCGTGCTCAGCGAGTTCCAGACCTGGGTGGAGGGTCTCATCGGGTCGCGGCTGGATGCCGCGCTCGTCGAGGTCCGTGCTGCCGTTCAGCGTGGGACCGTTGACACCGAGCTGCAGCCACAGGTCCAGCAGTTCGCCAACACCCTCGACGCCATGCGCTCCGAGACGGTGGCCTGGCTGACGAAGGCGGGCCCGCTGATGGCGGACAACCCCGACCTCGAAGACCGCGGCCGGCGGATGGTGTTCGCCTACAACACGCTGCACCGGCAGTGGACGGACAAGTCGGCCACCAAGCTGTTGGCCGGCGAGGAGCAGTTCCTTCGCTATCGGGACCACGTTGGCGTGGCTCTGTCGACGATGGTGCTGCTCACCGTCGCCGTGGGTGCCACCGCCTACGCGGTCACCGAGCTGGGCGCTGCCTGGGCGATTTCGGCCCAGGAAGACGCCTCCAAGGCACTCGCCCAGGTCCGGCTGCAGGAGAAGGATCTGCAGGCGCGGGTCGACGCGAGCAAGGACGGCCGGTCGCTGCCCCCGTCGAGCGTGCCGCCTCCCAGTCCGTCGACGTGGACAGGCGACGCGGACATGGACACGGCGGCCAAGCTCATCGTCGGGGTGGGGGCGCTCGCCCTGCTCGGTGGTGCAGCCGCGTGGCTGTTCGGTGGTGGCGCTCGGGGGCGATTCTGATGTCCCGTGGTGCGCTGGCGCTGTTCGGCCTCGTTGCCCTTGCCGGGGTGACTGGGGCCTCCGTATGGGCGGCCTCGCGTCGTCCTCCGGTGCTCCCTTCCCCCTCACTACGTGATGAGGAGCAGCGGCGGGGCGGCGTTCACCCGCTGCATCGAGACCGGCTCGAAGGGACGGCGCTCCGCCTCGCCTCGACGGTCGAGGGCGCTCGCTACTCCTGGGGTGGTGGTCGCACCGACCGCGGCTGGCCGGCAGGCTGGGCGGGTGTCCACGGCGGCGTGGGCTGGGACTGTGGCGGGCTCACCCTCGCCGGTGCCGCCCTGCTTCTGCGCTACCGCTGGGACGCTCCGGACCGGTCCGCGGCCAGCATCGCCGGGATCTGCCGGAAGGTGGAGCTGGGCTCCCAGATGCCCGGCGATGTGGCCGTGTACCGCAACCGCCACATCACACTCGTGCTCACCTGGCCGGACGACTCCGGGCACTCTCGAGTCTTGTCCGCCTCGGGTGGTGGGTCGAAGACCAACGGCGACGACCCCCGGGCTCGGGTCCGGATTCAGGACCGCGGCGACTACCGCTCGGACTTCGTGTCCTACATGCGCCTGCCCGCCACCCAGGTGTCCACCGAGCAGGCCGTGGCCTGCATGGCGGTCCACCGCATTCTCGCCGGTGACCCGGTGCCGCAGGACTCGCGCATGTCGCTGGAGGCCATCGGTGCCGAGCTGGCCGACCGCTACTCGGGCATCGACGCCGTCTCGCGTTGGCTCGAATCGTCTGGTGTGTTGCGTTCTGCTCGCGTCTCCGGCTTGGGGGTGAAGGGGCACGAGAGTGGAACGCACCACCCTCTCTACATGCGCGGGATGACCTGATGCTCCACATCCAAGAGCCCAAGTGGATTGCTCCTGTTCCTGGCGAGTTCCACACCTGGCAACAGCTCCTCGTCACCGGCCACATGGACGTCCAGACCTACCCAGGGCGCGCCCAGCAGGCGTCGCTGGTGCGGGTGATGGAGAACTTCATCGACCCGCTGTGTCGCCACCTCGGCATGCCGGCCCGCATCACGTCCGGCTGGCGCAGCAAGTTCGTCAACATCCGCATCAGGGGTGCCAAGGGCAGCAAGCACACCAAGGGGCAGGCCGTCGACTTCGGCTTCAAGGGCCTGTCGTCCTTCGACATCGCGGCGCTCGTGGTGGAGCTCGGGCTGGACTTCGACAAGCTCATCGCCTACCACCCCGAGGTGGGTGGGCACGTTCATGTCTCCTGGGTGTCCGAGACGGCCAACCGGAATCGGATGCTGGAGTGCTTCCGCGACGATGACGGCGACAAGGCCTATCGGGTCTACACGCCGTGAGCGTCGACTGCCGGGACCACCAGTGCATCGAGCCCGACGGTGATGGCTGGGGTGCGCCGGTGGGCATCAAGCGCCAGCCAGGCCACACCGCGGCCAGCGTGGGGGCCTGGTGCTCCGATGTTGCTGAGGACACCACCGTGGTCCTCGAAGGCACCGTGCTGCACGCCGACGCGCCCAACGCCGCGTGGACCCAACTGTGGACCGCCACGCTCAGCGACGGGGCGCCAACTTCTACCTCGGGCGCTGAGCCCATCTACATCGGCTGCTTCCGCTTCCTGCGGTGGCGGCTGAACACCTCGTCGGCGCCCAATCCTGGGTCTGTCGTCCACCTCGCCTTCGATGGCGACCTCTCGGAGTGAATCACCATGGGTGCTCTCGTCGAATTCCTGCAGCAGACCCTCTCCCCCTACTTCAAGGTGGGCGTGGGCAGCAACGGCATCACCGTGAACGCCAACTCGGGCGTGGCGGAGATGAAGAACAACGCCAACGACTCGCTGGTCAACCTCAACGTGGCCGACCCCACCGCGTCGACCCACGCTGCCACCAAGGGCTGGGCCGAAGCCAACCTCGGTGTCGCCGACGCAGTCCGCGAGACCAAGCTCACCTTCGACCACACCGACCTGGCCGACACGGGCACTGTCACCCTCGACACGTCGGACCTGCCCACCGGTGCGGTCATCAAGAGCATCGACCTCGACGTGGGCACCGGCTTCGATGCTGGCGCTTCGGTCCTGATGGGCACCTCGGCTGACGACGACGCCTTCGTCGCCTCGGGTGAGTTCGACCTCACCTTCACCGGCGGTCCGCAGTCCAAGAACTTCCGTTCCGCGGCGTTCGGCAGTGCAGCCCCCGTGAAGCTCAAGATCACGACGACCGGCACACCCAGCGCTGGCTCGGGCACCGCCTTCGTCACCTACTCCGTGCCCAGCGCCCCGGCCTGATTCAGCCTGACGCACTTCTCGTTCCCATCCGTTCTCCCCGCCTGTCCAAGGACCCCTGATGACCACCCCTTCCGCTCGTCCCGTGCGTCCTGCCCGTTCGGCCGCCCCCGACGGGGACGCCGCCAACCGCACCTCGCCGGCCACTCCTCGCCGCACCGAGGGCGGTCCTGGCAAGTCGAAGCTCGTGGAGCGGCTTCGCGACATCGAGTGGGATGTGGTGATCATCTACCTTGTGCAGGCGGCGGAGGACGGTGTCTCCCGCGAGGAGGCCATCGAGGCTGCCGCCATCATCCTCGACAACGTCACCGACTGGGAGGAGCGCGTTGGAGGGCGTGTTGGTCGACGCCTTGAGCGCATCGACCGCCGCGTCTACCGGCGCGCGCTCGGCCTGGCCTGGGATCTGGTCGTGCGTAGGCGCGACTGAGCCCAACTCAGGGTGGCCTGTCCGTCGGTGGCCACCCTACGTTGCATGCGACGGACTCAACACGTCTCGACCGACGGTCTGGAGACCCCCATGGGTAAGCGACCCACCACTCTGCGAATCACCAACGCAGCCGAGGACGTGCCTCGGCTGATTCAGGGCAGCGGCCGGACTCCGGCTGGCGGCACCTGGGGCTTCGCGCTGGCTCCCCACACCCGAGAGGGCGTGCTGCTGCTCGCTCCGAAGTCGGGCGGTGTGGTGCGGTGGGACGCCAACCCGGCCCGCGGCGATGCGCCCTTCATGCCGAGCAAGGCCGTGAAGGACATGAGCGCGGCCACTGGCAAGCTGCGCAAGCTCGCCAAGGGGCCCACTGCTGAGGTGACCCCCATCACGCTGAACGGCGTGTGGAAGGCGCACATGGTGTGCGGCGAGAAGGGGCCGGTGGTGACCATGACCCGCCCGCTCAACAACTACACCACCGTCGTGGTGTCCTCGGCGTGGGACGACGAGTCGAACAAGCCGGTGTGGGCCTGGACCCTCAAGCGGGATGCCCGCTGGTTCGCCAAGAAGGGCTCGGAATCGGGCCAGTACCGCACCCTGCGCGGCGCCATCGGGCAGGCACTGGCTGCGGCCGAGGGCGTCGTGGGCCCCGCCTGCACCATCAAGGAGACCCGTCGCCGCGGCTCTCGTGACGCCGGCTACAAGGGCCGTCGAGGCGCCGTGCGGCAGGCCGCGGAGCGGGGGCGCTCGGCCACCCAGGTCGAGGTGAAGCCCAAGAAGGCCCGTGGTGGTCGCAAGGCGGCGCCGTGGCGTGGATTCCCCTTCCACACCCTTCCCGCTGTCGAGGTCTTCTCGAAGCCCAACCAGCGCCAGCTCAAGGCCCTGGAGCGCGGGGGATTCAAGCTCAAGGGGTCGGCCGAGGTGTTCGGTCGCCTCGCCGAGCCCTTCGAAGGCCTCCCTGCGGGCTCGCTCGTCTACTCGGCGAAGGGCGACGCGGAGTTCCACGTCGGTCCCGTGGTCAAGGGTGGGCGCATCACGAAGCCCGAGGCACCGAAGATGCCCGCGGCTGGCGGTTCCTCGACCTCCAAGGGCAGGGGCGCTTCGGGCAAGCCCGCATCGAAGCCCCCGGCGGCGAAGAAGGCGGCTGCGTCGTCGACTTCGGTGAAGACCTGGCGCGAAGTCGTCGATCTCATCGACGGCGTCTACGCCGATGGCGGGCTGCCGGAGCAGCTCCCTGCCAAGCCTCGCCGCAACATGGCCATCGAAGTCGCCAAGGCGCTCCGGTCTGGTGTGCGCCACGACCTCATCCGCCCGAATCAGAAGCTCACCGCGAAGGCGGTGGCCATGGTGCTCGGGCTCAGGGGCAAGGCCCGCCCCCGGTCCGAGGCGGCCTGGGCTCGGCTGTTCAAGGGCGAGAACCTCCTGCCTGACCTCACCGGAAGGATGCCCGCCATGTCCAAGCCGAAGTCGGCCAGCTCGAAGCCCGCAGCCTCGACCCCTGCGCCCAAGCCTCGGACGGCCAAGCCGGCTCCGGCGCGGGCCCGCCGGCCGAAGGCCGAGCCGAAGACGAGGGCGGCCAAGGACGCCGTGATCCGCGACGCCGTGACTGCGGGTGTGGCTGACCAGATTCAACTGTTGTTCGGAGCGAGCTGATGTTCACCGAGGATGCACCCTCACCCCGGGGTGCGTCCCCGGTCGCCTCCCTCGGACCGTTGCTGCCGCTCGTCCGTGGCTTTGCCTCCCAACTCACCCTCGGCGCCCTGCACGCCGTCGAGGCCAATCCGCCTGATGGTGTCACCAGGGCCGAGGTGACCGACTTCATCGGTCGCCAGCTCGACGTGATGACCGCGGACATCCTGGCCGTCCTGGCGCCGGTTGCGCTGCGGCTCATCGACCGTGCTGGCCGCAACGGTCAGGCGCTCACCCCTGCCCAGGTGCAGGAGGTCGGAGCCCGGCTGTTCCGGTCGACGGTCGACGAGCTCGTGGCCGAGCTTGTGCTGGCCGAGGGCTGGGACTCGGTGCCGGATGTGGTCCTCGACGAGGCCAGCGGGCCCATCAAGGTGATGCGGACGCTGCGCAAGCACCTCGTGTCCACCGCGCGGGCCAAGGTCGAGTCCAGCGGGTTCGCCGGCCTGTCCGGCGCCGAGCTGGACGGCGCCGTGAGCGTCCAGTCGAGGCATCGCTACGCCACCAAGGTGCTCACAGCCCGGCGAGACGCAGTCCTCGGGGCCCGTCCGGTGGACTTCGACGGCACGGGACGGCCCCAGGTGGTCCACCTGGCTGACGAGGAGTTCCGGAAGCAGCGCCAGCCCACTGCGGCATCTGCCAAGCGGTGGGTGCGTGCTGCCGTGCTCGAGGTGCGTCCTGCAGCTCGCATCACGAAGCTCCGTGCGAACTCCCGCAAGGACTCGTCGGGCCAGCGCCACGCCGCCGTCGTCGTCGACGTCGACCGCGATGTGGACGTGATTCGCGAGGCTCTACAGGCCGACCACCCGGCCTACATCGCGGTCACCGTCCAGCAAGGCAAGGCTCCGAAGGGCCGCGCTGCGCGTGCTTCGCGGTCCACCTCGACGGGCGAGGCGCGGAAGGCGGGCGACCGCGTTGCTGCCAACCTTGAGGCGATGCGGGTGCTCGCTGACGCCCAGGATGGCCGGTCTCTGACCGCTGCCGAGCGCGATGCCCTCGCCGGCTACTCGGGGTGGGGCGGTCTGTCGCTCAAGGCGGCGAAGGGCCCGCTGCGGCAGTTCAAGGGCCGTCTGCCCATCCCCGAGGAGCGAGGGCTCATCCATGAATACTACACGCCTGCCGCGGTCTGTCGCGAGGTGGTGCGTGTGCTCCAGCCCTTCGTCTCCTCGCTGCCCCGCACTGAGGACGGGCGCCTGTTGGGCCTGGAGCCCAGCGCCGGCATCGGGCGCTTCATCGAGGCCAGCACCACCCTGGAGGCCGACTGGACCGCCGTGGAATACTCGGCGCTGTCCGCACGCCTGCTCCGGGCTCGATTCCCGGGCCTGACCGTCTTCGAGGGCCCCTTCGAGCGGTGGGTGCGGGACGCGCGGCATGGCTTCAGCCTCGTGCTGTGCAACCCGCCCTACGGCGCCCGAGGCGCGTCTGTCACCGAGGACCCCGTGCGGGCATACCGGGAGCGCAAAGCCTACGCCTACTTCCTGCGTCGCGCTGGCGACCTGCTCGCGCCGGGCGGCATCGGCGCCTTCCTCATCCCGTCGGGGCTGATGTCCGGCCAGACCGCCGAGCTGCAGCAGCTCCGCGAGACGCTGTTGCGTGGCCACCACCTGATGGGCGCCTACCGGCTGCCCAGCGGACTGTTCCCGGGCGCGATGCTCGTGACCGACCTCGTGTTTCTTCGGCGTCGCTCCGAGGCCATGTCGGAGGTGGCCGAGGACGACAACGCCATCGCGGCTGGCAAGTACTTCGCCGAGCATCCTGAGATGGTGCTCGGGACCGAGGTGGGCAAGCCCGGCGACGACGACGACCAGACCGCGAAGCCCCGGTGGGGCTACCAAGTGCGCGGCACCTTCACTGGCCTGCCGGATCTGGTCGAGCGGCCCCACTGCGACGCCTGCACGGTGCCTGTGGCCGTCCCCATCGAGCTGCCGGACACCTCCGACGACGCGGAGGCCGGCACGGTCGACCACGCGGTGCAGCGGGCCCTGGCGCTCGGCAGTCGCGTCTCGCGCTACCTGCGCAGGCTGGCCGAGGGCGAGGACATGCGGGCAGTGTGGCCGGGCCTGCACGCCGACCTGTTGGCCTGGCGGGCGCGCCTCACCGGCGAGGTGGCGGTGTTGCTCCGCGACCAGCTTGCCCGCGACACGAGCGACAAGGCGCTGGGCTCGCTGTTGTCGGTGTTCCAAGTCGACGGTGAGCTGATCGACGGGATGGCGAAGGCGCCGACCTACACGCCGCCCTTCCCGGGTTCCCGCAACGATGTGGTGGCCCTCGCCGACTGGATCTACCGGCTGGACGGGAAGGTCAACCTCGACAGCCTCGCGCTGTGGCATGCAGGCGTGGAGACTTCTGGATTCGCCACGCGGACTGCCAACGGCAAGGCGATGGCCTGGGTCAAGAAGCAGCTCCCGAAGCTGTGGGACGCCGACTGGCACATCCACACCGACCTCACCACCCACATCCCGGGACGCGACTACCTCTCCGGCCTGCTGTGGCCACGGGTGGACGACATCGACCGCAAGCTCGCTGGCAAGCTGTCGAAGGGTATGGAGGCGCAGCTCCGGCGCCAGCGCGCGAAGCTCATGGAGGCCATCGGTCCGGTTCAGTTCGGCGACATCGACCTCGTTGCACCGAACCTCCGCTACGTTCCTGTCAGCCTCCTTGAGGAGTGGATCAACGAGGGTCGGGACGAGCCCCTGCACCTACGCCTGGAGCGGAAGCACGGCTTTCTGCTGCCCAAGGGCAGGACCTACGAGAACTACAGCGATGTCTCGATGTCGAACCGAGCGGAGCTGTTCCTGGGGTGGGTGAACAACGACCGGCAGTTGTTCAAGCCCCCGAAGTACGACTCCGACGAGAAGATTGCCCAGGTCCGTCGTCGGTGGGCCGAGGACACCTCCACGGAGTTCGTGGCCTGGGTCAACATGTCCACCGACCGGCAGGACAGGTACACCGCGGCCCACAACCGAGCCCTGCGCGGGTTCGTGGAGCCGGTCTACAGCGCCGAGCCCCTGGCCATCGAGCGGTGGTCGGATGCCATCACGCCCAGGCCGCACCAAACCGCTGGTGCACGGCGGGTTCTCGCCAACCGGCGGGGCATGCTCGCCTTCGGGGTCGGGGTCGGCAAGACCTTCACCGGCCTGCTGGTGCTCGCCCGGGCTCGTCAGGAAGGGTGGGCCCGCCGGCCCATCGTGCTGGTGCCCAATTCGCTCGCATGGAAGTGGTACAAGGACTTCGCGAAGGTGCTGCCCGACTACCGAGTCGCCGTGGTGGGCTCCAGCCTCACGCACCGCCACCGTCCGTTCAAGTTCGGCAAGGTGCGGGCGAACGCCGGCACCGCAGCGTGGATTGCGAACAACAGCCGCTCCAAGGTGCGAGTGCAGGTGGCTCGTGTCGTGCCCACTACGTGGACGCCCATCGAGCAGCTGATCAAGGACGACCCGAAGCGGGCCGGCCACCTGCGGTCGCTCATCAAGGCCGGCGCCATCGACCACGACCCCGGTGCCTTGGTGCCTCGTGCTCGCACCGACACGCCCGACGAGCGTGCCGAGAAGTGGCGCCGATTCCAGTCTGGCGAGGTGGACGCGGTCATCTTGACCTACTCGGCGCTCGGCCGGACCCGTCTCGATGCAGACAAGATCCGTGAGTACGCCAAGCGTCGGCCGTCGATTCGTCGCCAGATGGACATCGACCAGCGCAATGCCCAGGACGCGCTGAGCCGCAAGGGCGCCGGGCTCGTCGAGATCACCGACGCGATGACGGACAAGCAGCGCAAGGCCGCCGCGAAGAAGAACAAGCAGACCGAGCGCCAACGGGCCGTGGCCAAGGAAGCGGCTGCAGCCTGGGTCGCGGAGCTGTTGGAACTGCCCGAAGGCCAGGAGTACGACCCCGGCATCACCTGGGAAGACATCGGCTGCGACCTGCTCATCGTTGACGAGGCGCAGAACTTCAAGAACCTCTACACACCAGAACGTCGCGACGGTGGTGTGCCGAAGTTCATGGGCGGCAACCAGTCGAGCACGCGGGCCTGGCAGCTCGATTTCCGCTCGGCCTCCGTTCGTTCGCGTTCCAACGGCCGCGGGATCTGTCTCCTGAGTGCGACGCCCGCCAAGAACAGCCCGCTGGAGTTCTACTCTCTGCTGTCGCTGCTCGGTGAGGACGTCTGGGGCGACGTGGGTGTGGACACCGTCGAGGCCTTCATCGCCACCTTCATTCGCATCGAGCAGCGGATGGTGGTGAACCACCGGATGGTGGCCGAGGAACGCGACGCGGTGACGGGCTTCACCAACCTCGACGTGTTGCGCGACATCCTGTTCCGTTACGCCGAGTTCAAGTCGTCCGAAGACGTCGGGCTCAAGCTGCCCGAAGTGAGCGCGACGCCTGTGTGGGTCGACCTGAACACCGCCCAGGACGCCCTCTACGAGGAGAAGGCGGCGGAGATCGAGGAGCTGCTCCAGGCAGCCAACGACCCCAAGAAGCAGGGGGAGATCCTCGGGCTGATGATGCGGCTGTCGATGATCACGCTGCACCCCGGCCTCGACGAGACTTGGAAATGGACGGCCGTGAAGCGGGCCAAGGTGGCGCCCAACGCGCCCAAGATCGAGGCGATGGTGGCGCGTGTCCGGCAGAATCCGGGCTGCGGCCACATTGTCTTCGCCGAGCCGGTGGCGTCCCACTGGTGGATGTTCCAGGCGCTGGTGCAGGCCGGCATCCCGAAGGAACGCATCGCCATCCTGAACGGTTCGACCGCGAAGGACACCGCCTTGCGGCAGTCCATCGCCGAACGCTTCAACGGCGACGCGGACAACGACATCGAGCCCGAGTTTGACGTCGTCATCGCCAACAGCATCGCCTACGAGGGCGTCGACCTCCAGACGCGAACCTGCGCCATCCACCACATGGACCTGCCCTGGGAGCCTGCCACCATCGAGCAGCGCAACGGGCGCGGGGTGCGTCAGGGCAACACGCTCGCCAACATCGGGATCTACTTCTACCTGGCCCGCAACAGCATGGACGGTGCTCGGTACTCGCTCATCCAGGGCAAGCACGGGTGGATGCGCTCGCTGCTCGATGCGCAAATCAAGGAGACCAGCAACCCGCTGGCGTCCTCAGAGGTGGGCCGCGAGGAGCTGCTGCTGATGCTCAGTCGCGACCCCGAGGAGACCCGCAAGACGCTCACGGCGATTCGGGAGCGCGAGGAGAAGAAGGCGCGGCGCCGCACCGTGACCCGCGCGGTCCGTCGGGCTCGGGCCGTCGAGGCTCGATTCAGGCAGGCTCGCCGCCTGGCAAACACCAATCCCGAGCGAGCTCGCAAGCTCCGAGCCGAGGGTGAGGCCATGCTTCGCCGCGTGCTCGAGGTGGACCCGTCGGTGTGGCCGTGGGTCACCCAGGTGGCGCACGCTCGGTCCACCGACGTCCACTTCCCCGACTGGAAGCCCGAAGGGGGCGCCGTGGAGACGGTGCCTGTGCTTCCCGTGGGCCATTGCATCGTGCTGCGTGACCCCGACGGCGACTCCCAGGGGGCAGAGGTCCGTGTGGGCGTCGCCGATCCCATGAACCGCCGCCGCATCGGAATGGTTCTCGTGGACGAGCTGGTGTGGTCCCCGGTGGCGTCAGGTGTCGGTGGGGTCGACCAGTCCCGTTGGGACCTCGCCCGGGGCTCCGACATTCCTCTCGCCCAGTTCTCCCACAAGCGGGTGCGGGAGCTGTGCAAGATTCCGGAACCCAGCTCGGATGCCGTTTCTCGGTTTCGCGACAAGATTCGCGAGGGGTGGGCCAAGGCCGGTTGGTATCTGGCCGACGACGTCTGGCGGGGGCTGCGGTGGAACCAAGTGCTCGATGTCGTCTACGAACACCTGGGCACCTGGGCTCGCGGCAGTGGAGGGGCACTCTCAGTGCCTGCATTCGCCGACGGAAAGCTCCTCGTGGTGAGCAACTCCTACCGCCTACGCAGGGACCGGCCGGCGCTGATTCCGCCCACGCAGTCGGGCTGGGAGCAGTTCGTGGAGATGGCGCCTGGCTCCGGGCTCCGGTGGACAGACCTCAACCGAGTTGCGCAGTACTGGTGGCAGCGGCAGATTCCGCGTGACGCCCTCTCGAAAGCACGCAAGTGACCGGTTTCGGCGCATTCTGGGCGGCGCTACGCTGGTGGTCGGGCCTGAGCAGAACGACCAACACGTAGACGTCGCCAACGGGCGCGGGGAGGGCCAATGTCCGAAGTAGACCACCTGGAGCCGACCATTCCGGTTGGACTCGCACGGGACCTGATGGACCAAGCGGTCCAGGGACTGGTGACGAGCGCGCAGGTTGCCCACGAGCTGGGCGGGATCCTTCGGGAAGCGCAGCAGCGCGGCGAGGACAGCGACTCGAAGACCGCCGACCGACTCAACGAGGTCAGCGAGCAGCTCGGCGACATCCTCGACGAGATGCAGGCGCAGCGGCGGTCGACGGACGCCTTCACCGAGGTGTTGGGGCGATTCGTCGAGCGGCTGACCGTCCAGCAGGAGCTGGAGAAGGAGGCGCGGGATGCCGCACACAAGGCAGCCGACCGACGGGCCACCTTCTGGTCGAACATCCTGGGTCGAAACACCGTCGAGCACCTGACGCGGCTTATTCTCGCCATTCTCGCGTCCGGTGGCATAGTGAAGGTGGCGACAGACCATGGGCTCATCGGCGGCCCTTGAAGAATCAGACCGCACGCGAGGGATGTGATGGTGGCTCAGCTCGTTCTCCCCGGAGACCGTACCCAGGAGTGTCAACGAGCGGGCTGCCGTGCAGCTCGGGCCGCGGTCGCCGGCGTGGGGCTGCTCGTGCAGCTCGGCGCGGTCGACCTGGCGAGGCACCGCGCGCGAGACGTCAGAGGTGTGGTCGAGGCGAGCATCGCGGCGTGTGGGCCTGCAGAGCGGGGGAAACTGTGCCCGTTGCGGAGTTGCCTCGACGAAATGGATCTTGCTGGACGGGCCGGGTAGCTCGTGCGACCACACTGGCTTCCGCCGCGTGTGGACCTCTTTGGCCGCGACGGGCTTCAGTGCCATGAAGCCGCATCAATGGTGGAGCCGCCCGCTCGAAGAGGGTCATTCGCGTCGTAGCGGCGCTGTGCTGTTCTGACCTTGACGGTCCGGAGGGGGCGAAGTAGTCACGCAGTTCTGGATCCATCGTTCTAGGATACATTGTAGTCGTTGGTCCCGGTCTCGGAGTCAAGCGATGGACGCCACGCCCGCATCACTCTCGGCCCCTCCAACATCGTCCCCAGTGCCTGTCGGCCGAATACGTCACGCCGCGCTCTGGGCTGCCCTTGTCGGGCTCCTCGCTTTCTGGGTGCATGCCGAGACCCTGACATACGCGCTCACCGGATTCGACACGTACCCGCTTATTCTCACTTCGCGCGTTGAGTCGGTTTCAGATATCCTTGACACCTTCGCCGAGCCCATGATGGAGGGCCGCTACCCTGGCGGTGACTTCTATCGCCCTACCCAACAGGTCCTTCTGGCCTTGGAAGGGCATCTGTTCGGCCTCCAAAGCGCGGGATACCAGTTCAACTCCCTTCTCCTATACTGCGCTACGGTCCTGCTCACCTTCGGGGCCGCGTGGCGCTGGGGTGAACGAAGCTGCGTCGGACCCGTTGTTGCGGCATCGGTGCTCGCCCTGCATCCCTCGCTTCTGTCCGTAGTTCCGGTGGTCTCACGGCGCGTCGAACTCTACACCATCTTCTTTGTGCTGCTCTCCCTACTGTTATTCAACCGCACTGGTCGCAAGCCGACCGTGTGGTCACTGCTGGCAACCAGTGTTGTTGGATTCCTGGCCTTGGGTTCAAAAGAAACGGGCATTCTGCTCTTTCCGATGGCTGTGGTCCAATTGATGCCGCCGAATGGCAGCTTCTCCTCCGCGCGTCGCGCGGGCCTTCTGAAAGGCTCCGGTGCCCTAGCTGTGAGTCTACTTGCCTATCTCGCCCTGCGGACTGTCGCCCTGTGGCATACCACAGATGGTCCCTTTGACGTCGGGGGCCACCATGCGGGCCTCCCCTTCACACAGATGCTCCCGCTACTGCTGGAGGAAGCTGCCCGTCACTTGTTCCTGCCTTGGGCGATATTTCCTACCACGGCGGATTCGAGGACGGCGATCGGTCTCCTGCTACTGATCGCAACGCTCGTCATAGGCTCGGTCATTTGGTTTATGAGTACGTCCCGCAACGGCTCCCAGCTTCGTGGGGCGGGTGCCCTCGCCCGCATGGGGGTGGGGTGGTTTGGCATGAGCTTCGTTCTCACGGCGTTCGCCGGGAAGTTCAACCCCCGGTATGTGCCCCTAATGCTCGTGGGCGTGGGCCTCATCTGGGGTGCAGGCGCTCAGTGGGTTCTGGCGTGGGTCGCTGAATCGCCGCCTGCTGCCTCGCTCTCCAACCGAGTGCTAATAGCTGGGGTTGGGGCCGCAACAGCAGTGTGCGTTGGCGCGTCGGTTTGGGTCTCGCCCGCGTGGACCGAGTATCCTGAGTGGCGGGGGGCGTCCGACCTTGAGTTCGCATTCCTCGATGATCTGGAAGAGCACCTTGAGCGCAGCGGGGCGGCGGTCACATACGCCACCCAAGCTCCGTTTATGCCCATTCGGGGGGTTCACCCGCCCCTCTACTCCCATCGTCCTCGCGTCGAAAACGCCGTGTTGCTCGCCGATTGGAGCCTCCAGGCCTGGGCAGAACTCCGCTTCCCGAGCCGGAACATCCGCGTCGTCGATACGAGGTTCGACCCCACACGGTCCTCCGAAGAAGGTGTTCAGTACGTGGTATTCGGATGGAATCCGAAGGGCCCCCAGTGGCAAGACCTCCAGCCCTTCGCTGCGGTGATGCAGGATGCCGAAGGGTCCAAATAGCTTTGCGCGGCCGAGGGATGTGACGTTGGCTCGGCTCGTTCTCCCCGGAGACAGTACCCAGGAGTGTCAAGGAGCGGGCTGCCGTGCAGCTAGTGCTGCGGTGGCCGGCGTGGGGATGCTCGTGCAGCTCGGCGCGGTCGACCTGGCGAGGAACCGCGCCCGAGACGTCAGAGGTGTGGTCGAGGCGACCATCGCGGCCTGTACCTGCTAGCTCCTTGCGGGGGTGCCTCTGTCCTCCAAGAACCGCGACTTGGATGCGGCTGTCCGGCAGTGTGCCGGGAGGTGGTCGAGCCAGTCGGTAGGGTTCCCGCCCCGTCCCAGGGTGTAGTGCTCAAAGACCTCGTCCCCGAAGTAGTGGACAAGCCAGCGTTCGTCGCGATGTAGCCAGCAAATGAACGGCCAGGCCATGGCTTCGCCAACTACGAGGACTTCGTCCTCTCCGAGCATCGCGAATTCCCAAATGTGGAAGTCCAGGCCGGCCGAACCCCCTTGCAGGTGCTGAGCGAAGGCCCACCGAATGCCCGCGCCGATCTCGTGGACCGGAACGGTCAAGTCTCTCGCCAATTCGTAGAGGTTAGGACTGTGTGGGAGGGAATTCATGCTGAATGTCTCGGAATGGGAGGGTGCTATGTGGATAGACAGCAGCGGCTATCCGCCCGACGGAAAAAGAGTGCCTTGAGACGCCTGTGACCGTGGGCTGTGGGGACGCTGAGGAGCCCCGGACGGGTGGGGCATCCGAGCCCAGTCTTCGACGCTAAGGTTTCTCAGAATCCCGGCAGTGAACTGGGACCAGCGACCCGCTTCAGCTTCGTTGGTGAAGATGACGCTTGCCCCCGCTGTTTCTGCTGTGGCCATTATCAGCCAGTCCATCTTCACCATTTGCCTCGCGGCGGCTCTGGAAGCACCTCGATCTCGAAGCGACCGTTCCATTGATGTACGCGCTTTTGTCGCTGATGGACCGCGCGCCATTTCGGCGCACCGGTTGGCGGCTGCCTCGGTCACGTCGGCCACCATGGCGGCCTTCAGCAGGTGCTTCACATCGTGCCGCGCTTGGGCAATGTTCCACGTCCCTAGTCCGGGCGGTGGGCCTTGGAGGTATTCGGCGAGCACCGGGGCAGGGATGACAATGAGCGACTTTGTTTCGACTACGTGCTGCCCAAACTCTTTGAGCCTCGCGAGACAGGCGCCGTTCCTGTTCGACAATGCTTCGATGAGCACGCAAGAATCCAGCGCGTAAATCCGCCCCATAGCCATTCCTTCCTATTCCCTGATCGACTGAATCCAACCGTCGACGTCAACGTCATCCCAGTGACTCCGGTCACTCGCGTGCAGTTCGTCGAGCACGGTCGCCATGGAGTGATTGACCGGACCGGCGACCGCTTCTTCGAGCTGGTCGCCCGTCACGTTCAACTTGGTGAGCCTACCGGTCTGACCATCCCATACCCCCTCGCCCTTGAGCGTGATGTCCGACCTAAGCCTCACATTGGACAGAACATCCGATGGCGCATGCACTCTCACAACGCCCCAGGCTTCGGTTCGAACTTCGAAGCTCCCGCCGCTGCTCATGTGACCCTGGTACGCGCGCATGGCCACTACAGTTCCCACAATGACTGCAGGACCGGTGAAGTCGTAGTTGGGAATGAATTGTGGCTTCTGGACCTCGACTTCCCTGGACTCGGCGCCAGCGGGGTCGGACCTGATGAGAATCCTGGCCTTCGGATGGCTGCCCGCGAGGTCAGTCAGCGCCGACACGCACTTCGCCACGCCCTCCCAACGAGTCTGCGCTCCGGATTCCAACGCGTCCTGAAGACTGGCGGAAAGGACCGAGGCCGCTGCCGCGATACCGACTTTCAGCTTGAGGCTTCCCTCTTCGACCGCAGTGAGCACCACGGTCGGTTGCCGCGGTGATTCAGCGGGGCTGGTCCACCCACGCTCCAACTCCGAAAGGGCCCGAAGCAGAGGGAGCAACTCTCCCAATGGCGTGGAGTCCGGCCGAAATGGGAGCCCCGACCGTTGTTCGCCATCAAGCGTGACGGTCAGAACCGTCTTTGAGGTGCTAGTCGGGGAATCGTGATTCGAGGACACTTCACACCGCGGGGCCGGCTGAGGACAATTGACACAGGTGGGGGGCGGGATCCCATCACGCGATGGGAATAGCACATGGTCGTGCAGGCTACTCTGATTCCGCTTCAGGTGGACCAAAACGACCTGCTTTTGGCCCACCTTTCGACCCGGGGTTGTGAACCACGCTCCGGGCGGCATCTTCGCGGGGATCGTTGGGGGGGTTTTGAACCACCCCGGCGAGCAGTGCTCGCTGCTCGTCCCGTGTCCGATGCCGGGTCGTCGCTCTGAACAACGAACCGGGGGCGCCCTCCTCCTCAGCTTGTCGGAGGGCTCGCAGGACTCGGCGGAAGGGTGAGCGCGGGGCCGCCGGGTCGTCAGGCTTCATGCCGGGCCTCATCCTCGTCAACGGAGGTCGGCTCAGCTCGAGGTGCAGTCGGCCAGAGGTCGTTGCCCGGGGTCGCGATGCCTTCCGCTTCGAGGGGGCAGCTCGTTGGCTGTCCTTCGGACCGAAGGCGCTCGTCGAGCTGGGCGTCGCCCGAGCCCTGGGTTGCCCACGGAGGCAGGGAAGGCGTCATCGGGGCGGGCGCAGCGAACAGGAACTCGGTGGGCAGGCCAATGGTCCGGACGACGCCACCGGTCGGTGAGCGCAGCTCCAGGCGCAGCTCCAGGGGGACCGGCCTGGCGGTCGCCCATGCAGCGCTGGCTTGGTCCCGTGAGAAGTGGGTCCGTGCGAATTGTGCTTCGGCCGCAGCTTCGCGCAGTCGGCGCATTCCTCGACGCTGCCGGCAGTTGGGGCACACACAGTCGATGGTGGGCGACGTCGCAAGGCACTCTCGGGTGCGGATGGCCATGTTGGGATCGTCGATGGCTTCCAACAGGCTGTCGAGCGCGTAGAGCAGGCGGTCGAGCGACCCGGGGAGGGGGGCTGAGGGAGTCGGGTCGGAATCGAGGGGTGGGGTCACTTGGTCTCCTGTTGAGGGCTTGGGATGAGGACGTGGGAACCAAGGCTCGCGGGAGGGGCAGTTCTCAGCGTGCGCAATGCGGTGCGTTTCCGACTCGGCCCCACACAGGTTGCACACCGTGTACGAGTACGGCTTGCCATCCGGAGAGCAGCCGTCGTAGACGGAACCGTCGCCGACGTTTCGCAGCATTTCCCGCAGCCGCTCGACCTCCGCGCAGGCCGGATTCGGCGGGATGGACGTCATGGTGCGCTCCTCTTTGCGCTGCGTGGAGGGGTGAGCTTGGATTCGCGGGCACGCCTGGCCTCACCGAGCCGGCGGCGAAGGGTGGCGTAGGGGACGCCCAGTGCTCGGGCGGTCTCCCGGATGCTGTGGCCCTGGGCGAGCATGGCCTCGGCGGGTCGCAGGTCGAACTCGCGCCGAGGGCGTCCGCAGTGCTTGCCGGCCGCCTGGGCTCGCCGGACCCCTGCTCGGACCCGCTCCACCGTGTTGGCCCGCTCCAACTCGGCGAAGGCGGCGAGCATCGTGAGCGCGAATCGCCCCATGGGCGTGGTGGTGTCGATGGTGTCTCGTGGGGACACCGCGTCGACGCCCAGCTCCCTGAACGTGTCGAACAGCTCCAGGGCATGCCGGGCGTCGCGGGACAGACGGTCGAGCTTCCAGAACGCTACGACTTCGACCTGGCCATCGCGGACCGCGTCGAGCATCGCGTCGAGCTGCGGTCGGCGCCGGCTGGAGCCGCTGACGCCGTCGTCGACGTACTCGCCGACCACACGCCATCCCCGAGCCCGCGCAAGGTCGCGAAGCTCGTCAAGCTGCAGGCCGACATCCTGACCATGCCCGGTGGTGGACACCCGCGCGTAGAGCGCGGCCCTCATGGGGATACTCCGTGGACCAGAGGGCCTCCGGTCACAGTTGCCAGTTGGACGCCATCCGCCTCCGCGGCCCCATCGCAAAGCTCGGAGCGTCGAGCCCCATCGCGGTCCACGATGCCGAGGGTTGAGTCCCCCCACGTCACTATCTCCAGTCGCTTTGGGCACGCACGGAGGGTCCTCTGGAGCCGGGCGACCCACCGTTTCTCCTCAGTGGAGAGGGGTGGAACCGTGAGACTCCATTCTGGTGTGATCTGGATTCCGGAACGGCTCATCCGGCCTCCGGGGACGGCGAGAATCCGTCGTAGACGCTGTTCGTACAGAGATTCCAGGCCCAAGGTGGTGTCGGCGTCCAACCACAATCACCACACCAGTTTCGCCGTTGTTCTTCGTCCACGGCCCATTGGCGCTGGCGTGTGCCTCCACAGTGGGGGCACCTGAGATAGCCGTGGTCATCGCGAATGCGCAGGCATCCGGAGTGGATGTGCCAAGGCGTTTTGGGACCATCCCCGAGGACTTGGGCGAGGTGGGCCCATGCCGCCAATGCCAACTCGGGGGTGCGTGCTGAAGGGCCTGCAAAGCGACAGGTCCAGCACTTGATCTGGAGCTCCCACTGGCCCAGCCTCACAAGGTCGCCCCTGCGGTCACCGCACCAGGGACAGGTGTGGAGTGGACTACCCATGGTCATGCTCACTTCGCAGGCTGTGGAGGGCGTCTTCGATGTGGTGGCTGCCGTAGGCCAGCCTGCGGTGGACGCGGTCCATGCCCACACGAATCAGACGGGGCAGGTCGAGGTCGCTCCGACGCTCGGCGTGGAAGGTGTCCTGAATCGGGGGAAGGCCCGTCGTGCCAAGCGTGAACTCGACGGTGAAGATGTCGCTGTCGCCGCCAGCGGTGCCGATCTGCGTGATGGTGAGCCGGACGAAGGTGGGGCCGGACTTCTTCGGTGACCAGCCGGCGCGGCGAAGCCTGATGGAGCTGGCGATGTAGAATCCGCGCTCCCGCTTCGTCTCGGTCCACTTCCCGCACAGCCAGCCGGCGCTCTCGAGCCGGGCTTTCTGGGTGTTCAGCACCGCCTCATCCACCCGGTTCGGCGTGAATCCCAAGCGTTTGAGGGAGCGGACTGCCTCTTTGGGCATCCATGGGCGGGTCATGCCGCCACCAGCGACCAGTCGGCCTTCCCTGCACCTGGGCCCGCCTCCCAGCGCACCTTGTCCACTCGGGCGAGCGACACATCGGAGCCCGCACGGGCGCCGCTGGGGGCCTTCCCCCGCACCTTGCGGACGGGCCGGAGTCCCTTGTCGCGGAGAGACCGATACACGGCCGCCTGCTCACCGCTGAGCGAGTAGGTGACGAGCACGGGGGGCTCGGTGACATCGCCGCGCGGGGACACGAGGCGCAGCGAGTCGATGACCCTCGACACGAGCATGGATGCTGCCCCACGAGAGGTGCTGTCTGAGGCGACGCGGGTCAGCTCGACCACGCGCTCGGGCTGCTTCCACCGGCCGGTGGGCGTGTTCACGGTGCCCACGCACACAAGGCGCTCGCCGCGCTTGATTCCGAGCGCGTAGAGCAGACCTCGCCGGTTGATGGCGGGTAGGTGGGAGTGGTGGGTGGCGATGAACCGCTCGACGGTCGGAACGTCGACCGCTGTGAGGCCGAGTCGATGCTCTCCGGTCAAGGCGTCGCACAGCACGGCCTCTGCTGCCCAGCGGGCCACCTTCATCCCGTCGACCGCCTCGGAGATGGCGCCGAAGCGCCCGTCGATGTCCCACTCGCCTCGAATCTGGCCAACGAGCCGGATGGTGAATGCGGCGATGTCATCTCGCATGTCGTCGGACACATCGCCGATGCTCGGGAACTTCGAGGGCACGCCGACGAGATCGCCCAGGCGCCACTCGGTCTGCTGCTCACCCAGCCCGCCCTGGGTCCAGTCGTGCCATGCCCAGGCCGTCTCGGGCTCCTCGAAGATGGCCTCTGCTGTGTGCAGCATCGACAGAGCCGAGTCCCGGCTCCGGAGCCATTCGAGGTTGGTGCTGGTCACCTTCCGCTGGCTTGGCTTCGGCTTCGCCAGCGCGTCGTAGGTCACCCGCAGCGGTTCGCCTGGCCTCACCTTCTCCTGAATCTCGCGGGCGAGGCGGGCCACGTTGGCGTCCCACCAGACGCGCATCTCGCGTTTGGACACGCCGTCGGGGGGCGCGCGAAACAAGGCGTCGCGGGTGCGGTGGAGGACCTCGACGACCGGGTCAGTGGGCGACGTCATCGGCGGTCCTCCCAGGTTCGGTCTGTGGCGGCAGGTTGGGAAAGGCGAGGTGGGCCTGGCCATCCAGCGTGCGGTCCTTTGCTTCGGCCTTCGTGCGTTGCACCATCACGCGGTCGCCGACAACCGGGTCGAACCGCTCGGTCATCTTCAGCCGGCGCCCGTCGAAGGCGAAGTGGATGGCGAGCTTCTTGCCGTGGATGCCGCGTTCATCGCGGGTGGCCTCTCGCCACGCGCCGGGCTGCTTGTAGAAGAAGGGCACGCCAGCCGCGGCGGCCTGGTCGCGAAGGTGCCGCATCCATGCGGTGAGGCAAGGGCGCGCCCGCCGGCCGGACTCACCGCTGGCAACCACCCAGTCCAGTCGGTTCAGCCACCGCGACAGGTCGACCGGACCGAGAAGGGGGCCAGCCGATACCCAGCGCACAACGGGCTGGTCGAGGGCGGTGAGCAGCTCGACCCGCTCGTCTGCGGTGGCCTGATTCTCGATGGA
>ENA-OWNT01001338-OWNT01001338.1-seawater-metagenome-genome-assembly--contig:-NODE-1338-length-31774-cov-11.932296_pt1 | contig 31774 bp, 24 predicted proteins | sample MGYA00238136_ERZ651165 | MGnify/ENA primary metagenome ERZ651165 (study PRJEB26861, sample SAMN08777766) | seawater metagenome | isolation source: coastal seawater | place: USA: Florida | collected...
TTTCCTCGATGAATCGGATGAGGGGTAGGATTCCCGAGAACGACGTCAGTGTGGAGTCATCCGCATGGATGGATGGACGTGGCAGCGGTCCTCGGCGCGTGGTGTTACTCCGTCCCACTGGGCCCTCCTTGTTGGTGGTGAGGTCAGATTCCCCACAACTAAGGCGTGGCCCACGTTTTCGCTAGCCCGCAGAGACGCCTTTCTCCGTCTCTGCGGGCACAATTCGGGCTAGCCGCGGACTCGCGCCTGTTGCCGCTGGCACCTACGGAAGCCTCCGGCGAGGTAGCCGATGGCTGAACCCGCCTCCCGGTAGAGGTTTGGTGTTCGCTGCAAGGCCGCAGTGACGCTCCGGCGCTCGCTTCCACGGCGTGTGGCCTGTTCGGACTTCAACAGCAGGTACAGACGGTGCCACTCCTCCAGCGGGCCACGGAACGAATCTCGATTCCAGAGCCCCGCTTCGGCAGAGACATCGCGAAGGCCAATGCCATGGGCGCGGATGGCCGCTCGGTCGAATGGGCTGGTGGAGTATGAGTAGGATGTCGTGTAGTCCATTAGGTTATCTCCCGGTTGCTGGCCGCAACCTTGACGCGGCGGAATGAATCTCATTCAGTGTTCTTGGTTCGAAACCACTTGGTTTCGGTCCACCTTTTGACCCGAGGTTGTGAACCACGGTTCGGGGGGCGTCGACCGTGGGATTCCTGGGGGGGGGGGTGAACCACCCGGACGGGAGGCCGACCGAGACGCAACCGCAGCGGGCGAAGGGCTCGAGGACAGGGTCCACCTTTGGTCCCCGCAGATGCCGTGCACTCGTCGGCCACCTTCCCGTCATCCGAGCATGCTTGGACAAGCTCGGCGTGTTGGACGTGGTCGACGAACACCTTCCCAAGCCCGGGAGTGCTTTGAGCTGGCCGACGACGACGAGGTCCACCCCGACGGGAAGCGGGCTTGGGAGGCTCCGGGGGTGCACGGCGCGCAAGGACAAGGGCTCCAAGGAGTTGGCGGGCAGACACCGCGCGGCGACGTGGGGCCGCGGATGATACAGGCCGGGCTGCCAAGGAACCGCAGGAAGGGAGGTCCCCCATGTTCAAGCTCGCACCAGTGTTCTCCGGCAAGCTCTTCAACGAAGAGCTCTACCTGATTGAGGAGGAGATCTGCGCCTTCCCCATGAAGAGCAGTCTCCGCTTCAAGCGCCGCAACGTCGACACCTCGGTTCTCAGCTCGAACCCGACCTTCCAGAGCGTGTTCTCCGAAGGCCTGCAGCGCGAGCTGCTCGAGCTCTACGGGCAGACCAACCACATGTTCTTGCACTGGGTGCTCAAGCCTGAGGCGGAGCAGAACGAGGCCCTGAAGACTGCCCTCCATGAGGCCGGCCTTGCCCAGGACTTCGAAGTGCACGATCTCTGCGGGAGCGTCTGTATGGTCACCCCCGATGAGCTCATCAACCGAAAAAACTTCGAGTACCTGAGCCGAGAGGGAGAGGAGTACTTCCCCTTCGACGCCACCGAGACGCTCATCGCCTGCTTTCGGCTGGTGGACGGTCAGGTCGAAGACGAGATCTACCTCTTCAACGTGCACAACCCCGATAAGGTGGAGTCGATGGGGGTGGGCTGCGAGCGCTATCTGGAGCTGGCGGCCCAGGCCAAGCTCTTCAACAAGTGGCAGTACGCCTATCTGGACCGAGACAGCGCCTTCCACCGGCTGCTGCACACTGTCGTCCCGCTGGTCTTTGGGCCTGTGGATCCCGATCTGTCCAGCTTTGGGCCGGCCCCCCAGAGTTGACGGGGCTCAGCCCTCGTCCAGCTCCCCGACGAAGAGCTGGACCTGCTAGTTTTGGGCGGGACCCTGGGAGAGGGGGAAGGTGGACAGTTCCGACTCGCACCGGAGTCAGTCGGGTTGGACCTCCCCGCAACTATCGAAGTACACAGACAACTCAAGACACTCGTCTGGCTCCCAGTTCGTGGACGCACACTCTTCTTCGGTTGAGCTGTGACCACGGGCCTCCATCACGTTTGTCCGAAGAAACTTTACGCAGCGATAGGCAGCGCATGAATCAAAGGCGTCCTCGTGATCGAATGAAGCACAGGGACGAGCACGTTCATAGTATGTCAGACGATCCTCTGCCCAATGACGGGCCTCCGCAAAGGGAGTCGTTGACCGGACGCACCACGCGGGGCCAAGAGTCAGATAATAGTGGTAGTCATACACCCACTCTTCGCTGGTGTATGAGGTGCAGTCTGACTCGTCTGACTCGTCTGACTCTACCTCCTTATCGCACCCCCAAAGGCGTTAACAGCATGGGCCGTAGGAGAGCGATGCGACGGCGCTGATACGAAACGATGAGTGCGCCTCTTTATGTTCCTCTAAGGTGTACATCTCTACCGCTCCTCGGTGTATCCGAAGAAGGCGAACAGGGCGTGGTCGGGGGAGTGGTGGAGAAGTCAGAAGTGGTGCTGGAGTCGCTTGGTTGCGAGGTGCCCTTCGACTGACACGCTCCAGCGACAGCGACCGCCAGGGCCGCAACGACGACCCAGACTGACACCTGGATGCCTGGACTCGGGTTCCACTCCGCGGCTCCAGCTGGTGAAGGGGCGGCTCACCCGGGTGGAGCGGGCGAGGGTGGTGGAGCACTTCAAGAAGGGGCGGTGAGCCGGACAGCTGGTGCCCGCCCGGTGCTACGGGGTTGGCGTGCCTGGCACACGGCATTGGTCCAGCGATGGCAAGACGCCACCTCCCCAGGCTCGCACCACGACTACTCCGTCGTTGTCGATAGACAGAGCAAAGAAGTCCGCCCATCCCTCGCCGACGGCATTCACCCCATTCTCGAGCACCTCGACGTCCACCACCTGAATGTCCCGGCCGGGATGCTCGCCTCGAAGATGACTCGCTACTTCAGCACGGAGCCACATCAGAGCGTCCGCTACGGGAATACCGAGTTCCTCCATGTACCGGACGAACGCAGGACTGTGAGGACCGCGACGACGCTCGACGGTCAGCCGGACCGATGTGCGAATGAAGTCCTTGAGCGTCTCCCCTTCGGTCATGGTGTCCAGGACATCGATGGCCAAGGGGCCCGGCAATGTGATTGTGATTGCGACGTTGGAGCCCTTGAGGCGCATGTTCTTAGCGGCGTTGAGGCGCTGCTCTTGCTCTTCGCTGAGGGTGTGAAGTCGTGGTCGACCATTTGCCATGGCAGCTCTCCGCGGATGTGGATTGAGTCCGAAGCCGAAGCCTACCGCGGCCGCGCCTTCCACGCGTCCAGTGCTGCCTTCCCGTCCTTCCCCTCTTCGAATGTGAATGCTCCCCACACGCCCATGGTGCCGCAGGTAAACTGTCTCTCCGTGCTGGTGGGTGCGGGGGCGAGCTCCCGGTAGCGATGGGTGTTCGAGTCCTTGATGGTGGAGCGCAGCCGGATGCGAGTCCATCCGACGATGTACCGGTCGCCGTCACGCTCTTCGACGCGACCGTCGTGGCTGATGTGCAGGACATACTTCACCCCATCAACGTTCTCGCTTCCCCACTTCGCTCGCAGGGCAGGAACCGCCTGGCGCCGCTCGCGTGCCTCTGACCTGGGGCCCCGGTTGCTCACCTGGTAGCCAGCGACCGCCTCCGGAGAGGTCAGTCGCCGTCCCTTCCGCATGCTTGGGAGCTTCCCGTTCCGCATTGCAGACCGGACCGCAGCCTCCGAGATGCCGAGTTCCGCGGCGGCAGACGCGACGGTGACCGTGAACCGCTCTTCTGCCCGGCCGCCCGTCTCCTGGGCAGTCTTCTGGTAGATGACGTCGAGGAGGGCCTGGTAGGCAGGACGCGCGTGGACCTCACGAGTGCCCCATCCACGGCCTGGGATGGGCGACTCCACCAGCAGCGGGTTGGTGTCGGCGTAGGCGTCATCGATGAGCTGGCCGGACGACACGGTCGGGTCTGCTGCCTGCATTCGGAAGCGGATGAACCACGCGGCCTCTTCAGCGGTGAGGTTGAGCGTGAGCACGTCGCCGTGGGCAGTGGTGTAGGTCTCGGTGGGCATGGTGGCCTCTCAGGCAGCGAAGGGGAGGGCCTACCTCGCTGTAGTTGCCGAGAGCCTTGCACATTACATCGAAGGAGACTGTGATGGCCACGCGGTGGCGCCAGCGTTCGTCCAGATACCAGAGCTCGGGAGTGTGGGGGACCGTGGACGAGGCGGGTGGGAGGGGGATGGCAGGCGGTTGGGGGCGAAGGGCCCACCGACGGCATGGTCCCGGTGGCCAACGCGGTGCTGCCCGGCGCCGATGCCGTCTTCCTCCGCGACGTGGACCACGGCGGACCGGTGCTGCCGCGTCCCCTCGGAAACCGCGCGCACATGGCCCCCGGGGACGTCGCCATCGCGCTGGTGGCGTTGCCGTAGGAGCGGGCGTTGGAGGGTTGAAGCCCACCAAGGACCATTGTCCGAAAACGCCGAAACGATGGCCGCGGAGGCCAGTGAAGGCGGTTGGCGCATCGGTTTTGTTGGGGATGGACAGAGCGTCCCCTCCCCAACACCGGAGCCAACCTCATGAGAATGACCACCACCACTCTAATTGCACTCACCCTCGGCTGCGCGGGCGGCAAGTCGTCCACCTCCGACAGCGGCGCAGATCCAGCCTCCGACTCCGACGGCGGGACCCTGCTGCTCGACTACACCGCCTACGTAGACGGGGCCGTGCAGGTGTCGGGCGTGGGGGTGCGGGCGGACGGCCAGGAAGGCGTGCTCGTCACCGACTTCGAGCAGGTGCTGCGGGTGGACCTCGCCACGGCGGAGGTGGTCGGCAGCTTCTCGGTGCAGCGCGGCGACCTGCCGGAGCAGGGGGCCAGCGAGGCCGTGGACTACCGTCCCGACGGCAGTCTCGCAGTCCTCTTCCCCGAAGACAGCGTCATCGGCTTCTACTCGGTGGACGGTGCCCCACTCGGCGAGCTGGCCCTGCCCGAGGGCGTCTACCACGGCGGCATGGTCGTCTTCGACAACGACGAGGCGCTCGTGGTCGCCGATGGACCTCTGCTGCGCCGCATCGACCTCGATGATGGGGCGCTGGTGTCGGAGGTCCCCCTCAGCGGCGTGAGCGAGGAGGTGGAGGGACTCGGCTTCGACGGGGCGGCGCTGTGGGCCGTCGTCAAGGACAACGGTGTGTACCGGGTGTCCCTGGAAGGCGGTGCGGCCGAGGCCCGCTACACGGCCGACGAGGTGGGCGAGGCATCGGGCGTGGCTGTGCTGGCCGACGAAGAGGAGGTGGTGGTCATCATCTCCGACGACGACGACGCCTACAACGCCGAGCCCGGGCCCCTTCGGCTCTACTTGTTGTAGGCCCGGCGGAACGCGCTGAGGCTCTGGCCCGACCACCGCGGAAAGGCCCGGTAGAAGGCGGAGACGTCGGTGAAGCCCAGCAGCAGGGCGATGTCTTGCGAGGACAGGCGGGGATTGTCGAGAAACCGCCTGGCGAGGGCGAAGCGGGCCTCGTCGAGCAGGGCCCGAAACGACGTCCCCTCATCGCTGAGCTGTCGGCGCAGGGTGCGCTCGGACACGGCCATGCGCTCAGCCACGGCAGGCATGGTCCCCGATCCGGTTGGAATCGTCTCCAGCAGGATGCTCTGGACCATCTGGGCGGTGGTGGGCTGCTCCTTGGGGGCCCGCTGGGCGGCCACATCGCGGAGGAGGCGTCCAAGCTCGGGGTCGGCGTTTGGCAGCGGCCGGCGACCTTGCCAGTCCGGCACCCAAACAGCGTGCCGTGGGGCATCGAAGCGCACGCGGGGACCCAGCAACGCGCGGTAGCGGTTGGCGTCGGTGAGCGGACCGTGGCCCAGCTCGACGGTCGTGTCCAGCGGTCCCCCGTGGAGCAGCGCGCCCACGAGAACGAAGCTGGCGAGGGCATAGTCCACGATGTGGGGCCAGGCGGACACCAGCGGAGGGCGCAGGGTGTAGGTGTAAGCGAGGCCGCCGTCCCGGGGGGCCACCGACCAGGTGCTGGTGCCCTTCTGGAGCAGGCCGGTGAAGCGTACGACCTGGGCATAGGCATCGGTGAGCGTGGGGCCCTGGGCTGCGACGTAGCCGAGAAGCCCGAAGCTCGCGATGCTGGCCACAGCGGCCATCTCGAGCCCGAGGGACACGCCGGGGCAGGCGGAGATGGCGGTGGACCAGGCGGCGTCGGCCACCGACCGGGGCACCATTCGGTCGGCTTCGGTGCGCCAGTCGCTGGGGAGGTCGTCGGTGAAGGCGACGGGCAAGGCGCCGGCGTGCTGCTCGACGACGAGGGCGAGCAGGCGCAGGGTGCGGCAGCTCACCTGGCCGTGGGACATGGGCAACCGGGGTGGGGGTGGGTGGACCTCAGGGATTCCTCGGGGGTAGGAAACATCAACGCCCCTCGGAGTCTACCCGACCGCCCCCTGAAGCGACCATATCGCGTCGCCAGGACACGAAGCGTCGCTGGCGGCATCACCACCGTCCGCAGCCGCATCGGATGCTCAGGTACAGCGCCGACCGAAAGCGCTGTACCACCGCAATGCTCCCCGTCTGCCCACCGCCGCGGCCACGGCTCCGTCACCACCACCTGACGCACCGCCACCCGAGGCAGCAGAGTGTCCACCCTCCGCGCCGCCCGGTCCGCCGTCCGCCACATCCCGGCAGGCCTACAGCACCTCGAACCACGGACTTCGGCCTATCACCTTCGTGTCTGCATTCGACCGAAGGATGAAGCGCTGGAACCCGATGGGGTGGTCCGGGCCGATCTTGTACCCGGTCCATTCCCCCTTGTTGCGGACCTTGTCGGAGATGCGGAAGCGGCTGCCGGAGACCCGCTCGATGTAGAGCGTGAGCAAGGTGTTCCGCGCCAAGCCCTCCGACCACCACAAGATGGTGGGAACGATGGCGTCAGCGTCTACCTCGGGACGGGTGACGGCCGTGATGTTGGTCCAGAGGTCGATGTATTGGTTCAGGTGCAGCCAACAGGAGTAGGCAACCACATTGGGACGGTTCTTGCTGCGGACCTCGAACTGGTAGTCGGAGCCAGGGGGCAGGTATACGGGAACGGTCCATCCACTGAACACGCCGTCGTTTGCAGTGCTGCTGGAGATGGTGGAGATGGTGGTGGAGCCGCGCATGAGCCGCAGCTCCACGGGGCCATCGAACGCACCGATGGTTCGCCAACGCAAGACTGGACGGTCGCCAGTCTTCAAGAAGGGTGGGCGGGCGTTTGCCGCCACCATTGCCTGGCCGTGGGTGTCCTGCTGGAGATCGGGCGCCATCCACTCCAACTCCGCACCGATGCGGAAGACGTGCGACAGGCCGAACATCCGGGGATTGCTCGCGTCTGCGATGCGGATCTGGTAGCCGTGGCCGTCGGGAACGTGGTCGGGCACGGTCCAGGAAGAGAAGCTTCCGTCGTCGAGGGCCCGCGAGGTGATGGTGAGCACGCGCTCGCCGATGCCCCGCCACAGCTCGATGCGGAGCGTACCGGGGCTGCCCTTCGAGGCCCACCGAATGACGGGCTTTGAGCCTTTGTCGAGGACCTCACCGGGAGTAGGGGTGAGCACGTCGATGGCGGGCCCCAGCACAAATGGCGGCGACCAGGCCACCACACCGGGGTGGTCATTGGCGGTGAGCTTGATGCGGGCGCTGTTGTAGGGGACGTCGGCGTCGCCCACCGTCCAGGAGGTCCAGGAGCCATCGTCGAGCACACGAGAGGAGACGGTCTTGGTGACGGTGTTGGTGTCGGTGGTGAAGCCCACCGAGAAGTCGTCGTTGCGCTTTTCGATCCGGAGGGTGAGTCGGCCAGTGACGCCCCGGCTGTTCCAAGAGATGGCCGGCTTGGAGCCGCGGGCATGCACCTCCCCCAGGTGCGGCTCGTGGATGCGCAGCACGGCACCGATGGAGAAGAAGGGGCTGTGGGCCGTGACGATGGGTTCTTCGAGGGACGTCAGCTTGAAGCGGTAGTTGGTGCCCGGAGACAGGTTGTCGTCGACGGTGAAGGAGTGCCACTCGCCGTCGTCGACGACGTTGCTGGAGATGGTCCTGATGACGGTGTCGCTGCCGGTTCGTGTGGTGCGGACCAGTTGGAGGCGTAGGCGGCCCTCGAGGTCTTGCGACAGCCAGTGGATGTCGGGGGTGTCGCCCGCGTCGAAAGACGCGCCGAGCTCGGGCCGCTGGAACACGATGGCGGCGCCGGAGGCGGGGAGGGTCGGCGCTGCGAGCGTGTGGGAGAAGCCCAGAGCCCGCCAGGCCAGGTGGGCAGCCCGTGCGATGTAGTCCAATACCGCCGAGTCGGGGACTTCCGTTTCTTGGGTATACACACCGATGGTGGCCGAGCGTGCGCCGTTGTATCGGACCACCGTGCCCACCGAACACAGGGTGCGGTGGTGAGAGCCGCTCTTGGCGTAGATGAAGGTGGCGTCGGGGAGGCCGGCTTCGATGGCCCCCCCATCCGACGCCTTCTTCAGCTGGCTCCAGAGCAGCTCACCGCGCGCGGTGTTGCTACACAAGGATTTCTTGGCGATCTTGGCCACGAAGTCTGTATAGGCCCGGGGCGAGGCGTGGTTCATGCCGTCTTGTCGGTAGAAGCGGAATGGGGAATCAAAGCCGTGGTCGCCGTCGCCGGGCACCTCGAGCCGGCCCATCCGCAGATAGTCGGTGATGCGGTTGCGCCGAAAGGCGTCCAGCGCGTGGGCGGGTACCCCTGCCCAGCGATTGTCGAGCAACATCCAGGTGTAGCGGTCGAGGTAGGCCATGGAGGTGATCCGGCCGATGCCCGCAAATCCCCGCTCGTGCATGAACTGACGAATATGCCGCATCCCGTGGTAGGGGGCGTTGGGGGTGTCGTGTGGCGCGACCAGCTCGCCGATGGTGCGGACGAGGAGGTCGGTGGAGCCGGCACCGGACTGATCCAGCATTCCGCGGATCACCCGAGTGATGGGAATCTTCCGACCAATGTGTCGATCGGAGAGAAAGTACCCCTCCGACCGGTAGTCGTGCCGGTGCATCTGGACAGCAAAGCGCTCGAAGCTCGACTCGTCGGTGGTGGGCCAGACATCGATCAGAGCCGCCAGGATGGCCACCTTGGACGCCGAGGCCAGGTAGAATGGGGAGTGGTCGTTGAGTCCGACGCGTGCCCCGTTGTCGTGGCGAACCGCGCTCACGCTCATCTGTCCCGGGAAGGAATGAACCAGATTCTTCAGCTCGGCTAGCGCAGACATGAGGCCCTCCTGTTTGAGCAGGCGCGTACCACCCGGACCTGTCCGGAGCAACCAGAACCCGGGGGCGCCATATAGCACATCCACGTAGTGCTATCACAGCAAGGACAGCCTGACCCGGCCTCATCGAGTGAGCCGCTCTGCGGGGCTGCGGCCTCGTGGAGCTGGAGTCCGACGTCCTGGCCATGGGGCCAGCGACACTCGCGCGAAGTGTGCAGCACGGGTTGCCGGCCGCCGGGACCGCTACCACCCAATGCAGCGGCGCTCGCGGAAGAAGCCGCCCGTTGGCCTCACTTCAGTCTGCCCGGCAGGTCGGTCGCGCCGGCCTGGTACTTGAAGTCGAAGCGAAGACCTCCGATGAGCCAGCGGCCGCCGTGGTCCGACAGCTCGATGTCGTAGGAGCCGACCACCGTCCACACCTCGTCGCCCGAGACGTGGGTTGCCGTGCCGTAGCAGCGCACTGTGGCCGAGGTACCGTCCACATCGACCTCGAAGTTGCCGAGCTGGTGGTGGGTGCAGTCGAAGCCGGGCAGAAAGGCCGACCAGCCTTCCACCACCTGGTCAGGGGCGAGGTCAGCAGGGTCTCCGGCTCCGAAGCTCGAGTAGTCCATGTGGACCGGGTTGGTCATAGCCAAGCGAACGGCATCCCACTCCCGCTCGTCCACCGCTCGGAAGAACCGCGCCACGGTGTTCTGCACGAAGTCGCTTACGCTCATGCCTCGCCTCCGACGAGCTGGTCGAGCATCCCAAAGCCGCGAGCAGCGACCACCGGGTTGAAGGTCTCCACATACTTCGTGATGTCTTCGGCCTCGAGCGCCTGCCGGACCGTCTGCTTGTTCCGCCACGCGGTTGCGTTGCGCATCCGGACCTCCTCAGCCCGCGAGGTGACGGCTGACGGCATCGGCGACCTCGCGCACGATGTCGGTGCGGTCGTAGAAGTCGAACTGGTTCACGTCGTCGAGCCACAGCTCCTTCATGGGGGCGGAGGTGCGCTTGGCGTACGCCTTGGCGCCGGCGGGCAGGGCGGCGGCCTCGGAGCAGATGAGCATCGTCGGCGCGGTCAGGCGGTCGGCCGAGGACTGGGCGTCGTAGGTGAGCCACGGCCGCCAGGAGCGGGCATCGAACCGGTTGTCGTAGCGGTCGATGAGGCCGCGGTCCGCTTCGGTGTAGTAGGGCGCCTGGTACATCAGCGAGCGGTCGTCGGAGGCGCTGGCGGCCACCTGTACCGTGGGCTCCGCGGACGCTTCTGCCTCGTCGGACATGGCGATGAGCGCCGCCGCGTTGTCGGTGCCCCCGTAGATCTGCTCCGCCATCTCGGGGGTGTGCAGCCAGGGGGCGACCAGTGCGAGGCGTCCCAGGCGGGGGTCGTCGGCGACAGCGGCGGCCATGTACCCCGAGGAGGCACAGACGCCGAGACCAGCGAGCGTGGCGCTGGAGACGAGGGGGTGCTCCGTCAGGAATGCCGCTGCGGCTCGGATGTCCGCGGTCTTGGCCACCGGGTCCTCGACGAAGCGCCGGTCGCCGGACGACTCGCCCCACCCCGCAAAGTCGAAGGCGAGGGCGGCGAAGCCCCGGGCGGCGAGCTCGCGGGCGTAGGTACCGGCCATCTGCTCCTTCACGGTGGTCCAGGCGCCGGTGACGACCACGCCGGGGAAGGGGCCGTCCCCCTCGGGAGTGTAGAGCGTGCCGACGAGCTCGGCTTCGCCACTCGCGAAGCGCACAGGATGGGCGACGACTCCGCTGAGAGTGGGCGTGTTCTGCAGGTTGATGCGGTCAGTGGACATGGGCTGCTCCTTGTGGATGGAGATCTACGCCGGGCAACCTGTCGCCACCACGCCATGTTGAGCACACCATCTGTTCGGAATACGACCTGAACAGCGAGGTGTATGTGGACGACGTCGGCCGGCTGGTGCTGTTTCGAGATGTGGTGGAGCTCCAGAGCTTCTCGGCGGCGGCGAGGAAGCGGGGGCTGACCCATTCCACCGTCAGCAAGCACATCCGCTCCCTCGAACGAGAGCTCGGAGCGAAGCTGCTCCACCGAACCTCCCGGTCCATGAGCCTCACCGAGGAGGGGCGCCTGGCCTTCGAGACCAGCAAGAGCGTGGGCCAGAGCGTGGCTCGGCTCCAGCGCCAGCTCGAGGAGCTGCGCGGCGAGGTGCGCGGGGAGATTCGCGTGCAGTCACTGCTGCACCTGGGCCAGTCCCTGGTCGAGCCGGCCATCACGCGGCTGCTGCGCGCCCATCCCCACGTCTCGGTGACGCTGGTGCTCGACGACGGACCGCTGCACTTCAACCGTGAGGGCTTCGACCTGGCGGTGCGGGTCGGCATGGACGTGGAGGGCACCCTGTCCGCCCGACGCCTCCTTGACAACGACGTGTGCCTGGTGGCTTCACCGGAGTTCCTCGAGCGCTTCGGACACCCCACTCATCCAGCCGACCTCGCGCAGGTGCCCACCGTCGCCTACGAGGCGGGCACCGTCACCATCACCTCCTGGCCCTACCTCGATGACGGCGAGGTCCGGGTGGTCGACGTGGACCCCGCCTACCGTGTCACGGACGGCAACGCCCTGCTCCGGGCGGTTCGCGCAGGCCTCGGCGTCGGCTACCTCTCGGCCTTCGCAACCTACGAAGACCTGGCGCGGGGCAGCCTGGTGCGGGTGCTCCCCGAGTTCGCGCTGCCCGCCTACGAGCCGGTGTACTTGATCGACGGGGGGCCAGAGCACCGACCGCCTCGGGTCGAAGCGCTTCGGCGGGAGCTGTTCGCGGTTGCCGAGGAGCTGCGGCGGACCGGAGGTGGAGATGAGGTCCCGTGAAGTGGTGAACGAGGAGCCTGGCTGAAGACCGGGTGATGGAGCCATGGGTTCAGGGGGAGTTGTGTCGTGTCAAGTCAACATCCACTACTACATTGGGACAAGCCCCGGCAACCAACGAGAACGCAGGCGGACAAGCCCTCCTGAGCAAGATGCTCCTGAAGGGTAGCGGTGACCTCTTGCTGCCTGCTGCGCGAACGGAGCCCGAAACCCTCCACGCCGCTGCCCGGGGCATACATCTCGGTACATCTCCCCCACAAGGGGAGACAGCCAGACCGCCGACCACCGGTAAAGCTGCACATGAGGGTGGATGGAGACATCCGCGTCCGACCCCCAGCCCGTATCGACGGCTTCGATGTGGAAACAGCGGCTCCACATTGGACTCTCTATCGGGGCCCCCCACTCTGTTGGTGACCCATGTTGCACCTGTACGCCTTGCCCTTGCGTGTCCGCTATGCAGACTCCGACGCACAAGGGCATGTCTTCTTCGCGAACTACCTTACCTATGCCGATGAAGGCGTCACTGGCTACCTCGCGGAGGTCGGGGTGCCGCTCGCCAAGCTGGAGTCTGCAGGCCTCGACATCGTCTATGCGGCAACTTCATGCCAGCACCGAGGAAGCGCTCATGTTGGCGACCTGTTGATGGTCCACACAACCATCTCCCGGTTTGGTCGCACCAGCCTCACGGCCGACGTACAGGTGTGCCTGGAGGACAGGGTGCTTGCAGAAGTCGAGCTCACCATCGTGGTGGTGAGCCGTCACGCGCTGGAGCCCACACCCGTGCCAGTCGCCTTGAAAGAGGCGGTGACCCGCTATGAGGGAGCGGACGCCTCGCGTGCCTGAACATGCACAAGCGACCCGACCTCACGAAGCAGACTCGAGTCCACAGACGAGGAGGTCGGCCAGGTTGCCCGCGACCGCCTCCCCCGACGCACCGTCGCGGAGAGCCGAGTCCATCAGGTAGGGCCCCACTGTCGTGAGCTGGTGGATGGCCCGGGCATAGGCTCTGGCCCGCTCCGAGGTCAGGCCCGGCGACACCTGCATCACCAGCGATGCCACCAGGCTCAGGTCGTCCAGCGGGAATGCCGCGCGAACCTCCGGGTGGTGCTCGAGGGAGCGGAGCACCTCGGGGTCGCCCTTCACGAGAAGCGACAGCAGCGGCATTCGCTGGAACGCCGCGATGGACTCGGCAATGAGCTGCCGCAGGCGGTCTCCAGGTGGGCCCTCCGCACTGAACCGGGGCCGCCCATGCTCCAGTTGTTCTTCTGCGAGGGCCTTGATGAGCAGGTCGTGCTTGTTGTCCGCGTAGGTGTAGAGCGTGGCCCGAGACACCCCTGCGGCTTCGGCGACCTCTTCCATGCTCGTCCTGCGCACGCCACGCTCACGGAAGAGCTGAGATGCCGCACCTACGATTCGTCGCCGGGTGTGCTGCTTCCGCTTGCTCATCGCAGGGGACCGACCCGCGAGCCGCTCCAGCGCAGCCCTGTACCGCTCGTCGTCCATTCGACCTCCCGTCCGCACCTATCACAATCAGACAAATTGACAGATAATGTCTGATGTGTAATCTACATTGAGACGGTCCGAGTGGCGACGGTGTGAACCTGCGCCGTCCTCGCCTCCGGTCCGGCCAAGCGCATCGGTGCGTGGCAAGCGGATGGCCAGGAATGATCACACGGCGAGCGTTCATCAATGGTGTCGCAACGGCGACCGGCGCAACAGTGGCGAGCTGGCCGAGGGTCGGCGCTGCGAATGCGGGAGAGGCCGGGCTCAACGGGGCGACGGGCACTGCACCAGGCCTGGCCAGTCCCACAAGCAAGCCATCGTATCCCCCCCTCCTCCAGGGCATCCGGGGACAGCACGATGGCTCGTTCGAGGTCGCCCACCAGATGGCACGCCAGGGCCGACGAGACTGGGGAGCACCCGCCCCGGTGGACGCCCCCTATGACCTGGTTGTCGTCGGAGCGGGCCTGAGCGGACTGTCCGCGGCGCTCTTCTTTCAACAGCGACGGCCTGGCTCGAAGGTTCTGATCCTCGACAACCACGACGACTTTGGCGGACACGCACGTCGCAACGAGTTCGTGGTGGATGGGCGAACCATCCTGGGCACCGGGGGGAGCCAGAGCATCGTCAACTTCGCAGTCGACGAGGCGATGTCGACGGTGTTCAAGGCGGTCGGGGTCGACCTCGACGTCTTCGAGAACGGTGCCTACGACAAGACCTTCTTCGAGCGGCACGGCCTGACGCAGGTGTGGCACTTCGACGAGCAAACCTACGGCCGGAACCTGTCGGTGCCCATGGCCGGCCCGCTCGGCTTCAACGTGCCGTTCCCGTCCACCCCACCGGAAGAGAGCATCGCCCAGATGCCGCTCTCCGACACTGCCCGACAGGAGCTGTTGGCCCTCTACCGCCTGAACGAGGACCGCACGAAGGGGTCCATCTTCTCTGAGATGAACTACCTGAAGCGGATTACCTACCAGGAGCTGCTCCAAGAGCACTGTGGAATCACACAGCCCGAGCTGCTGGACCTGTTGGGTGCCGGAGTCCTGCACGCTGGATTCTGCGTGGACAACGCCCCGGCCGACTTTGCGCTGACTGCGGGGATGCCCGGCATTGGTGCCACCAGCCTCCGCATGTTCCGAAAGAACCGCTTGGACAAGCTCGCCCGCTGGTTCATCAACTACGTGCACCACTTCCCGGATGGCAACGCAGGGGTTGCCCGGCTGCTCGTTCGCCACCTGATTCCAGAGGCATCCGATGGGAAGGCGGGCATGGAGAGCATCGTCACAGCTCCGGTGTTCTACGACCAGCTGGACAACGCCGGGGCCCCCGTTCGCCTGCGACTGAACAGCACCGTGGTCGGGGTGAGCCACGACGGAACGCCCGAGTCGGCGGATGCCGTCGACGTCACCTACATCGGTCCCAACGGCCCACAGCGTGTCCGGAGTCGGTACTGCGTGCTGGCCTGCCAGAACCGCGTCATCCCCCATCTGTGGCGCGAGCTTCCCACGAAGCAGGCCGAGGCACTTCGGGGCAGCTTGCGTTCGCCCATCTTCTACTCGAATGTTGTGTTGCGACGGTGGGACTCATTGAAGAGCGCCGGCATCGGGGCGGCCTTCAGCCCCGGATGCTTGCACTCGACGATGGTGGTCGACCTGCCCGTCAGTCTCGGGGACTACCGATTCGCCAGACAGCCCGACGAGCCCATTGTGCTCTACATGGGTGGTTCTACACTCGGTGCCGGTCCGGCCATTCCCAGCGAACGGTTCAAGACCCAGCGGTACCAGCTCCTCGGGATGCGGTTCGAGCACTTCGAAGCGGATCTGCGTCGGCAGCTCAGCGGAATGCTCGGTCCACACGGCTTCGACTTCGACCGCGATGTCGCCGGCATCACCGTCAACCGATGGTCCCACGGGTTCACGATGGCGCCGAACCTTGCCTTTGACGGCGACGAAGAAGCGCACGAAGCGCGACTGGTGGCGGCCCGCCAGCCCCTTGGACGGGTGGCCATCGCAAACTGCGACGCGGCGGCGTTGGGGCTGCAGCAGGGCTCGTACAGTGAGGCCTGGCGGGCGGTGAATGAGCTGCTCACGTAGCGGCGCGCGACGACGACGGGCGGGGCCGCAAGGTGAGCTGGACCATTCCGTTCTCGCCGGTGTGGTGCCCCACGAACTCCATCAGGTGAGTCTGCACCAGGCCGTCGAAGAGGCGCGTACCGGTTCCACCGAGAAGGACTGGAAGGAGCGTGAGGCACAGCTCATCCACGAGCCCCGCGTCCAGCCCCTGTCGAGCCAGGTTCCCTCCATCCAGGTAGACATCGCGGTCGCCAGCGGTTGCCTTGGCTTCCGCGATGAGACCGCGAATGTCGCCCGCGACGGCTCGGACGGTGGATGGAGCCCCTTCCAGCGGCCGGTGGGTCGCCACCAACACAGGGGTGTCGCCATAGGGCCAGTCGATGTCCATCGCAGACACGACGTCGAAGGTCTGCCGACCCATCAGAAGCACGCCAACCTGGGACATGAACGCCTGGTAGGTCAAGTACCCATCGCTCGGAGCAGGTGGGTTGGGCGGGTTGGGGCCGTGGAGGAACGAGAGGTCGTTGTCGGGCCCCGCGATGAACCCATCGACGGAACATCCAAGGAAGACGCGAACACGAGAGGAGGAAGCCATCCGTTCACCTTGATTATTTGTGATCGTTCATTTATATTCGAGGAATGCCACGCGTCAAGAAACTCTCCGATGAAGCCGTGCTCGACCTTGCCCTTCAGGCGATGCTCGAACACGGTCCCCAAGCGACCACACTCCCTCTCCTGGGCCGAGCTGTAGGGCTGTCACCTGCCACGCTGCTTCAGCGCTTCGGGTCCAAGGGACAGCTCTTCGAGCGCGTCTTCGAGCGCGCACAGGCCGGTCTGGTCGACCACCTGGCCGCAAGACCGCAAGGCCCCGACCCACGCGCAGACCTGTTGGCACTCCTGCACAGACAGGCGGAACCGTTCGTGACACGGGCCCACGCTGCGGGCCACCTGGCATTGCTTGTTCAGGACATCACAGACGAGACACGCCGGCTGGCCACTCAGCAGTATCTTCACGCTCTGCGAAAGGGCATCGCGCGTGACCTGTCGCGACTTGGGTGCCCTGACCCTGACCCGCTCGCCATCCGGCTCGAAGCGCTGTGGAGTGGTCTCATGCTGCAATGGGCCATCCAGGACGAAGTGGCGAGCGTCCACGACTGGCTCGACACGCACTTTGGCCCGGTGTTGGATGCGCTGCTGACCTGGCCTCCCCCCGACGGGGCAGCGTGAAGGGCGACTTCTCCCGCCCCGCGGCGTCCCGGCTGACCATGGGATGCTCCCCGCTCCCTCAGCGCGGACGCCACCCCACATGCAGAGTGCCCAGCGGCTGCAGCAGCGGCTCTTCGTAGCGCTCCCCTCCGATGGCATCGGGGAGACCCACCTGCGCGAGCAACCCGGGCCCCAGCCAGGGGTCGACGAACAGCCCCTTGTCTCTCAAGGGGAACCACCGAAATCCCACGCGAGGGATGGCCTCCACGGTCCAGAAGTGGGCCTCCCCGGCATGGCCATCCCGTGACACCGTGGAGCGCATCGCGTTGAGCATGACGCCGAGGTGAAGCCCCTCCCCTTCCTTGCGGGGGTGCCACGCGACCGCGGGCGCAACGCCGACATCGACGCGTCTCTGCCAACCCTCGTCCGCGTTGGCGGCATTCAACGCTATGGCGAAGTCCGGAAAGTCCATCCCCCACATCTCGAGGCTCGTGCGGAGCTTCGGAGTGGCCGCGGGCTCGACGTTGGCGATGACAGACCAGCCCCGGAGCATCCAGGGCGACACATCGGAGGACACCCCCACCTCGGCGCGGGCGGGAGCGAGCAGAACAGTCAGGACAACCAGCGCAGACATCACAACTCCAGATCGTCAAGCGTGGTTGACCAATACTCCCCACCACCAAACACGTCAACCATGCTTGACGACATTCCCGCAGGACCACGCGGCGCAGACAGAAGGAATCCGTGGGCCTGCGGTCGACCGACGACACGACTCGATGGCGTCAGCCCTCAGAAGACTCCCTGAATCGTGAGTGAAGGCACACGGCCACCGGTGGGCGAGCCCCCCAACGTCGGTCCGCTTCGGTTCAGGGCCCAGCTCGCGCCCGCCCCGGGTCCTGCCACGTACGTAGCAGCACCAAGCCATGGGCCCGCACTGGAGGGGACGCCGAGGAGCAGAACGGCGCTCCCGAGCCCGGCGGCAGTCCCGAGCCATGCCCCACGGCGGAGCGGTTTTTGGTCGACGGCGTATCGCCGGGCAGACCAGCGTGTGCCCAGCTCGATGCCACCGGCATGCCCCACACCCATCCCCACGACCATCCAGGCGGCCTCCTCATCGGTGAGCAGCCCTCCGGACGTGTTGAACCCTCCACCGAGGGCGAGTCCACCCACCGAGAGGCCCACCGCCGAGAGGCTGGTCATCACCCCCGTGCCCAGAGCGGCTCGGCGCGGGGGGGCGTCGGCTTGGGACGGGGCTGCCAGCAGTGCCAGTACAAGGGTTGGACTCCACACGGCGACGCCTCCGGGCTCGGCAAAGTAGGCAGTTTCTCTCTACCCTATTCCGTCGCCCCCAGTCCCAGCGCAGCGTCACGGACGCGCCTTCGGTGGCGCTCGACCACGGCTCCAATGTTGTCTTCGGTGGGTTGGAGGCTCGAGGCATTCATCCACAACACAAAGGTGAGGTCCGACTCTTCGAAGTGGTAGAGCCAGGTCCGGTAGCCGAACTCGTGGCCCCCATGTCCGACGGCTTGGATGCCCCCTTCGTCCCACAGCTCCACACCGAGGCCATAGCGCGGGAAGTCGTCGTAGCCCGTCTCGACCGTGGGTTGGAGCTCGGCGACCAGAGCCTCCGAGAGCAATGTGCCTTCGGCGAAGAGGGCCGTGCCGAACACCAACAGATCGCGCGCACTCGACACCATGCCCCCGTCCGCCCCCACCACGCTGTTGGCGTAGGTGTCGGTGGAGTCGACCAGCACGTGGTCCCCCATGAGGTCGAAGTAGCCATGGACCACGCCGTCGAAACGAAACCGGTCCTCGGCGTAGGTGGTGTCGGTGAGGTCGAGGGGGTCCAGCAGGCGGTCTCTCAAGACCGTCGCATGGGGCTGGCCCGCCGCGGCTTCGAGGATGCGCCCGAGCAACAGGTAGTTCGTGTTCGAGTAGGACCAGTCGGTGCCGGGTGCGAAGGAGGCGTCCTTGCCGAGCGCCCGGTCGATGCCTTCCTGCACAGTCCAGGTACGGGTGGGTCGATTGAACAGGTCGAGCACGAACTGGACATCGAGGAAGTTGTAGACCCCGCTGGTGTGGTCGAGCAGCTGCCGCACGGTGACCTGACGGGCATTGGGAAGAGCGTCCGCGACCTCGGGAAGCCAGTCGGCGACCGTGTCGTCCAGCGACACCACTCCTTCGTCCACCAGCTGGAGCACGGCCACCGCGATGAAGGTCTTTGTGACGCTTGCGATGCGGGTGCGGTGACAGGTCCGCATCGGCGTCTGCCGTCCGAGGTCAGCCATCCCGGCGCTCCCCTCCCAGGTTCCGTCGGGGTCCGAGATGGCGACCACCACGCCGGGAATTCCGTCTTGCACGGCCGCGTCGATGGCGTGTTGGAGGGCCTCGGCGCGGGGGTGGTCCGCAGGCGGGGCAACCGATGGCGACAGGCACGTGGCCGGCTGTCCCACTGCTTCGGGCTCCGGAGAGCACCCAACACAAAGGACCAGACCAATCCATGCAGCGCGGTTCATCGGACACCTGCCTTGCCCATCGCGGTGGTGATGCCAGCCGTGAGGTGGGTGGTGCCCATCACCGGCACATCGTTGTGGGGCATGAAGGGCACAACCACGTCCTGGGCGTACCGAAGCCACACCCGCGTGGGCCGTTGCGTCCCCTGCGGTCCCCAGCCCAACCCTGCGCGGAGGCCGAGGGTGGCCCCTGCATGGACGGGCGCCCGGGTGGCTTCGAGCGTTCCATCCTCCCCGGGCGCATAGACAACCCCCGGCACCCGATGGCTCTGCGCCCCCACCGCCGCACCCAGCTCGGCACCGCCGCCCCAGCGGGCCGTCCACCGCTGCTTCCAGGCCACGTCCACCAGCCCACCCGACGCGAAGCCGGGCTGACGGTAGCCGCCCAGAGAGGCGGTGAGGTGCCGAGCGCCCCACCGTCCCTCTCCCAACGTATGTCCAGCGCCGACGGACACCACAGGACCGGACACGGCCGGGGCGAAGCCAAGGGCGCGGGTGCCAGCCTCCACAGACACTGTGTCCACAATGCGGGAGGGGGAACCATCGCTGGCCAACACGGCTTGTCCGGTCGACAGGCCAATGGCGAGAAAAGAGAGCGTCACGTACACCTCGAAGGCTCCGAGGACCGAGACAGTCGGCCGTCGGGCGCGGGGTCGAACACCGATGAGCGGACGTCGGGACACCCACAACCGCGCGATTCGAATTGCACGCCGTTTCAACAGAAACGCAGTGCCCGAACCCGGCCGCCCCCGCAAAGTACACACTCGTCGCTCGGTGCCGCATCAACGCACCGAACATCTATTGCTCAAGAACCGGGCCGCGAGGGGCGATAGGGTCCAACATACCGGTGGGGGTTCCCATGCTGATTGTGCTGCTGCACCATCCTTCGATGCTCTTGGCGGCGCTCGTCTGTGCCCTGGCCGCCCGCGCTGTGTTGGACCTTGTTCCCAGCGGTGTCGACCGCGCGCACGGCGTGCCCGTCTCGATGGCCACCTACGCACCCTCTGGGGAGCTATCACTGACCTTCACAGGTGCAGAACCGCCGTGGCTACCGCCCAGTCAGAGTGTGGGCAGGCTTCCACCGACCGCCTATGCCCAGTGCTCAGGTTCGGGACGCCACCTCCGGGTCCGCTTCTGCGGTCCCGATGAGGTGTGCATGAGTGAGGGGGACTCGGGCAGCTTCCGCTCGGAGGTCGCTCGCTCCCGGGCCGTCCACACCGAAGATGGTTGGCAGTTCACCGTTGCGCTCGAGCCTGCCGACCTCCCCTGCAAGATGTGGGCGACCACCGACCACCTGAGGCTCACCGACGGCCCATCGCTGCATCACGGCTACGAGAAGGGCACCCTGTTGCTCCAATAGTGGCCGGCTCCGCTCAGAACCCTTCGGTGAAGTAGCTGGTCACCGGGTTCGTCCCGCGCGCCTTCGCGCCGAGTTGCTTCATCCAGTCCACCTGCTCAGGCGCCATCGGACCCTGCATGCCACGAAGGTTGGCATCGAGCTGGGCCCAGTTGCTTGGCCCGGTGAGCACCGCGTCGACCGCAGGATGCGTGAGCGCGAAGCGGTAGCACTCGGAGGCGGTGGCGGGTCGGTCCGCCCAGCCGCTCGGCGCCTTGAGGAGGGTGCCCCAGCGGGTGCTCGTGTACGAGACGATGCCCACCTTGTCCGCACCCTCGCCCACATGGGGAAAGATGTCCGCCTCGGCGCCAGGGTGGCCCGCGTTGTAGCGCACCATCAGCACGTCGAACACGCGGTCTCGGGCCAGCTGCCCGGCCCGGGTGCGGTCGTGGATGGACACCCCGATGCCACGGCACTTCCCTTCTTCCCGCAGCTTCACGAGGGTGCTGAGCGTGCCGTCGGAGATGCGGCTCATCTTGCCCACCCAGAAGAGCTGTAGGAGGTCGATGTGGTCGGTTCCGAGCTTCTTCAGCACCTTCTCACAGTGCCTGCGGACCGCGCCCCCCGTGAAGCCCATGGAGGGTCCGGTGGCGATGAAGACACCGTCCCGGTCCCGGGCGCAGGCTTCCTGGAGCGGGGCAGTGGCCACCTTCTCCGTGCCGCGGACGTACCAGACGTAGTTGAGGCCATGGTCGAGCGCCTTGCGCAGGTCGTCGCCACCGAGGCCGTACTCGGACGACACTCCGATGCGGTGGATGCGCTTGCCGAGGAGAGTCGTGTGCAGGAAATCAGACATCTGCGGATGATGACACAGCGGCCGGCCAATGCACCAGCCGCGCAACCCATGCCTGTGGTGGTGTGGTCGACGCTGGGCATCCCCACGAGGTGTGGCAATGCCCGAGAACTCCTCACCTGCCTACGGTCGCGCCAACCCCGAGTCCAGGGCAGGTCCTCGCTGCGCCCGAAACCGGCCCAGGTCTGCCACCGCCGCCTCCGCCCGGTCGTCCCCCACCCGTGCATAGCAGGCCGCACGCGGCATCAGCAGCCCCTCGTCCCACGGCACATCGGGCTCCATCGCGCCAAAGGCCGCCGCACACCGCTGGCCACCGTCGGTGGCATCCAACACCTGTGCCGTGTGGATTCGGAGCTGGTGGCGGTACTCCTCCAACACCGACACCGGCCACGGGCGCGCCGTTCTCGCCCACACCGCTGCGGCAAATGCCGGGTCTCGCCCCACCTCTGTGAGGACCCGCTTCACGCCGCGTTGCAACACCGGACCGTGGCCCCAGGCATCCGTCTGCCACGAGTCCAATGCGTGCACCAGAGCCAGCCGTCCCAGCTGGTCCTCGCCCAGCGCAAACGCATGGTGTGCCCGCACAAACGCCACTTCCGTGGGCAAGCGGTCCCCCTCCAGCGCAGCGATGGCCGCCTCCGCATCCGGATGACCGGTCCACGCCAGCGTCTCTGCACGCATCAGCCGGTCCAGAGGCGCACGTGCCCGGTCGTTCTCGGGCCACGCTCGCGCCGCAGTCTCCAAGTCCCCTCCAGACCACGCACTCCGCGCCCTCGCTCGGGCCGCCAGGTCGGGTGGAAGCCCCGGAGACACGGGAGCTTGGATCTGTTCCGAGACCCCTCGCACGTGGCGAAGCTCCCCCGCCAGGCCCCAGTCCACCGCATCGGGTGAAAGCCCATTGGGCCGGTGTTCCCCACGTTCCCGGGCGATGCGGACGAGCTCTGCGATGGAGAACTCGGCCCCTGCCCCCACATTGCGAGCGAACTCGTACTCGATGAAGGGCCGGTCGTCGGTGTTCACCCGGCCGGCCTCCGCATCCACCATGGCCCGGGTCAGCCCACGGTTGGCGATAAACGTGCTGTAGAAGCCCTCCACGCCCTCCACGCCCCAGGTCCATGACAGCGCTTGTCTGTACGGATGCTGGCCGAGCCGGGTGGTCAGCCGCCCGATGTCATGCACCACCGGAGCCCTCGACGCCACCAGCATCAGGTCCCCTGCCGTCTGGCTCTCGTAGACCTCCACCTCGGGAAACACCGTACCCAGCGTGGCCATGATGGTGCGCACAGTCGACGGAGCGAGGTCGTAGGCCTGGACCCACTGCACAAACACGCCGTTGTCTGTGAGCCGGTCCCGCGCAGTCTCATAGAACTCGACCGTGAACAGGCTCGCGATGCCCGCCCGGTACGGGTTCGACGGGTTGTTCACGATGACATCGTAGCGCTGGTCGGTGGTGAGCAAGAACTCTCGGGCGTCCCCCGGGAAGTGGCGGACCTTGGGTTCGTCCATCACCGAGAAGTTCACCGGCGCACACAACCGCGCGACCTCGGCGATGGCCGGCTCGAGCTCCACCACGTCCACCCGTTCCATGCTGCCCACACGGGCGAGCCAGCCGGCCGTCTCCCCTGTGCCGAGGCCCACCACCATCGCCGTGCGGGGGTCTGGATGAAGCAGAGCACCCACCAAGCCGAGCATCACGAAGGTGGGTGCATCCCCGATCACATGCCCATCGCTCTTTCCGTTCACCACGAACGCGTAGCCATACCGGGCATCCAGCGCGACGGACGCCTCCACCCCCTCCACCTCCCAGGCAATCGCCCGACGCCGCGTGCGGTGCTGGTCTTCCAGAGAGGCCCGACTCGCCACGTTGGGCTGGAACCGGCCCGCACCAATGGGACTATGTCGCCACACCGCTGTGGGTCCGCGGGTGGACACCAAAGCCACCGCCACGGCCGCGACCAACCCCACCGCCAGCGCGCGTGGGTTGCGTCGAGACCGCAGCAACACCACCCCCGACAGTCCCGCCAGCCCCAGCACCACCAGCCGCCAGGTCCCGACCGCGCCGAACAGAGGCAGCACCCCGAACCCGCCCGAAAGCGACCCCACGATGCCACCCACAGTGTTGGCGGCGTACACCAACCCAACCTGCGCACCCACCTTCCGGTCCCCCCGTCCCATCAGGGCCACCAGCAGTGGAAACTGGTACCCGGACACCACCGAAGCGGGAAGCACCACAACCGCCACGATGACGGTCCAGGTGCCCACAAGAGGCACAAAGCCCGTCTCGCCAAGCGGCCGCAGGAAGGCTGCGAGCAGAGCCAACCGGTCGCCAAGTGCCAGTGGGAACGCGATAAACGCCGCCTCGAGGGCACACGTGAACGCCAACGCTCGAGGGGTGGCCGCCAGTGACTTGCGCCCCGCTCCATACAGCAGGCCGCCCGCGCCGATGCCCGCCAGTGCCACGGCCAAGATAAGGCCAAATGTATAGGTCGACCCACCCAGGATGGGCGACAGCATCCGAGACCACACCAGCTCCATCAGCAGGAACGCAAAACCCACCGCTCCTGCAGCCACGGGGACCCACACAACCCGCTCGGGCGAACGCTCCGAAGAGACCGGCGACGCCGTCTCTACAACCCTTGGCGACACCGGCCGACCAGGCACCTTCATCCGCAGTGCAGCCAGCGCCACAAGGAGGTTCAGCCCCGCAGCAAGCGCCAGCGTGCCCCGTGCCCCCCACGCCTCCAACGCGAAGAACACCGCCACCACCGCCCCCGTCACCGCGCCTGCTGTGTTGGCCCCGTACACAACCCCCAGCCCACGCCGCCCAACGTCTTCACTTCGCTCCACCGCCCGCACCACCGCCGGAAGAGTACCGCCCATCAGCACCGTGGGAAGGGCCAGGACCAGTGCACTCAGCCCCAGTCGCACGGCAGCACCCGGCGTCGGCCCCAGCGCCACCGTCCCCCCAAGCGCCACATACACCCACCGCACGCCGTCGATGAGCAACGGGGACAGCGCGGCTGCCAGAGTGATGCCCAGCTCCAGGCGCCCATACAACCGAAGCGGCTGCTCGGCCCGGTCCGAGAGCCGCCCGAGCAGCAAGCCGCCCAACCCCAGTCCCCCCATGAAGATGGCCAGCACCGCCGCGTTGGCCGCATGGCTTGCGCCAAAGACCAACCGCAACATACGCAGCCACACCATCTGGTACACAAGCGCACAGAAGCCCGAGAAGAACAGCAACGCAGACACGCGTGCAAGCATGGCACCAGCTCCAGGGCCACCTCACCACAACACGCAGCGAAGCTCACCAGCCCACGACGCCTCCTCCCTGTCGTGGCAGGCCCCACTCGCACACCCTGTCTCGGGGCACCTGGCCTTCGGCCACCCGGCTCTCGCACTGGCCATCGTTCCGAGCGGCCCCGGAAGGACCCGTAGCGGGTTGCGAGACACTCCGAAACCCCCATCCCCACGGCCACTTCAGCCGGCCGTTACGCCCCGTTACGTCCGTGACGCCGGCGCCGGACTATTCGTGGGTCCTGTGCGGCCTGTGGCTGGTCGCACCCGAGACCACCCCACCGCTGCCTCTCGACTCGGAACCCCCGAGCCGCTGGGCACGCCTACGCCCGTTGAGGACGCCCCATGCATTGGTTGCTGGCTCTTGCTGCATTGTCCAACACAGCTTCTGCCGCAGGGGACGGCGTCCTCTACTACACGGGCCACAGCGGCTTCGCGTCGTCGAGCTACTTCCCGCCCAGCCACCTCGAAGACGTCATCGAGAACGAGGAATGCGGCACGTTCACGGAGACCTCCACCTGGCCTTCGGACTTGTCTCCGTACCGCATGATTGTGCTGATGATCCCGTCCAACTCCTGGAGTGCCTCCGAGATCACCCAGCTGCAGGACTTCATCGCCGACGACGGTGTGTTGGTCGCGGTGGGCGACTCCAGTGGCTACGACTCGGCCCACGTCACGCCGATGAACAACTTGATGACGAGCCTGGGCGTCACGTCGTCCTTTCAGACCGCCGCCATCGACTCGGGCTGCTCTGGAAACCAGGCACCCGCAGCCACATCCCACGCCCTCACCACCGACATCTCCAGCACCGGCATCCAGTTCGGTTGGTCGAGCGACCTCACCGTGTCGGCGAGCGCCACCGAGCTCTTCACCGGACCCAGCGGACAGGCCCTGGCGGCCGTCGAGGGTCAGGTGGTGCTCATCTCCGACATCAACGTGTTCATCGACGACTGCAGCCTGAACAACGACAACCGGCAGTTCTTCAAGAACATGTACCACCACGGCACGAGCCTCGACAGCTGCGACATGGACGGCGACGGCTACGATGCGGGGCACTGCGGAGGGGCGGACTGCGACGACTGTGACGCGGCCTCGGCGACCGGCGGCACCTACTACCTCGACGCCGATGGCGACTCGTACGGCAGCTCCACGTCGATGGCGTCCTGTTCGCTTCCGTCTGGCTACGTCACCACCACCGGCGACTGCAACGACACGGACTCCGCCATCTACCCGGGAGCATCCGAGTACTGCAACGGCATCGACGACGACTGCGACGGCTCCACCGATGAGGGCGTGCCGGTCGACGCGAGCACCTGGTACGCCGACACCGACGGCGACGGCTTCGGCAGCAGCGCCGTGTCCACCATGGCGTGCTCGGCACCCACCGGCTTCGGCACCGACAGCTCCGACTGCAACGACACCGACAGCAGCATCTTTCCGGGCGCCACCGAGACCTGCAACGGCATCGACGACGACTGCGACGGCACCACCGACGAGTCCGATGCAGTCGATGTGAGCACCTGGTACGCCGACACTGACGGCGACGGCTTCGGCGACTCTGCATCTACCACCCTGGCCTGTTCCCAACCCACGGGCTTCGGCTCCGACGCCACCGACTGCGACGACACCGACTCTGCAGTCAACCCCGGCGCCACCGAAACCTGCAACGGCACCGACGACGACTGCGACGGCACCACCGACGAAGCCGACGCGGTCGACGCGCTCACCTGGTACGCCGACCTCGACGGCGACAGCTACGGCGACCCCGCCAGCTCCACCGACGCCTGCACCCAGCCCTCGGGCTTCCTCGCCGACGCCACCGACTGCGACGACACCGACTCTGCAGTCCACCCCGGCGCCACCGAGACCTGCAACAGCATCGACGACGACTGCGACGGCACCACCGACGAAGCCTCCGCGGTGGATGCGCTCACCTGGTACGCCGACGACGACGGCGACGGCTTTGGCGACTCTGCATCCACCGCCCTGGCCTGCACCCAGCCCTCGGGCTTCGGCACCGATGCCACCGACTGCGACGACACCGACTCTGCGGTCAACCCGGGCGCCACCGAGACCTGCAACGGCATCGACGACAACTGCGACGGCACGGTGGATGAGGCCTCCGCGGTCGACACGCTCACCTGGTACGCAGACACCGACGGCGACGGCTTCGGCGACCCCGCGTCCACCACCCTGGCTTGCGACCAACCCTCCGGCTTCGGCTCCGACGCCACCGACTGCGACGACACCGACTCTGCAGTCAACCCGGGCGCCACCGAGACCTGCAACGGCATCGACGACGACTGCGACGGCACCACCGACGAAGCCGACGCCGCCGACGCTCTGACCTGGTACGCAGACAGCGACGGCGACAGCTACGGCGACCCGGCCAGCACCACCGACGCCTGCACCCAGCCCTCGGGCTACCTCGCAGACGCCACCGACTGCGACGACACCGACTCTGCAGTCCACCCCGGCGCCTCGGAGACCTGCAACAGCATCGACGACGACTGCGATGGCACCACCGATGAAGACTCGGCGGTGGACGCGCTGACCTGGTTCGCCGACGACGACGGCGATGGCTACGGCGACTCTGCATCCACCACCCTGGCCTGCGCCCAACCCAGCGGCTTCGGCACCGACGCCACCGACTGCGACGACACCGACTCTGCAGTCCACCCCGGCGCCACCGAGCTGTGCAACAGCATCGACGACAACTGCGATGGCACGGTGGATGAGGCCTCGGCCCTCGACGCCCTCACCTGGTACGCCGACAGCGACGGCGACGGCTTCGGGGACTCGGCATCCACCACCCTGTCCTGCGACCAGCCCACAGGCTTCGGCACCGACGCCACCGACTGCGACGACACCGACTCTGCAGTCAACCCGGGGGCGGCCGAGCTGTGCAACAGCATCGACGACGACTGCGACGGCACCACCGACGAAGCCGACGCCATCGACGCGCTGACCTGGTACGCCGACAGCGATGGCGACAGCTATGGCGACGCAACATCCACCTCCAACGCCTGCACCCAGCCCACCGGCTACCTGGCGGATGCCACCGACTGTGACGACACCGACTCTGCAGTCCACCCCGGTGCCTCCGAGACCTGCAACAGCATCGACGACAACTGCGACGGCACGGTGGATGAAGACTCGGCCGTGGACGCCCTCACCTGGTACGCCGACAGCGATGGCGACAGCTACGGCGACGCTGCCTCCACCACCCTGGCCTGCGACCAGCCCATCGGCTTCGGCACCGATGCAACCGACTGCGACGACACCGACTCTGCGGTGTACCCGGGCGCCACCGAGCTGTGCAACAGCATCGACGACAACTGCGATGGCACGGTGGATGAGGCCTCGGCCGTCGACGCCCTCACCTGGTACGCCGACAGCGACGGAGACGGCTTCGGCGACTCGGCATCCACCACCCTGGCCTGCGACCAGCCCACGGGCTTCGGCACCGATGCCACCGACTGCGACGACACCGACTCGGCAGTCCACCCGGGCGCCACCGAGCTGTGCAACAGCATCGACGACGACTGCGACGGCTCCACCGACGAGCCCGACGCCGCCGACGCACTCACCTGGTACGCCGACGACGATGGCGATGGCTACGGCGACCTGGCGTCCACCACATTGGCCTGCACCCAACCCACGGGCTTCGGCACCGACGACACCGACTGCGACGACACCGACTCTGCAGTCCACCCGGGCGCCACCGAGCTGTGCAACAGCATCGACGACAACTGCGATGGCACCGTCGATGAGGCCACGGCCACCGACGCCGTCGACTGGTACGCCGACACCGACGGCGACGGCTATGGCGACGCTGCCACCACCGAGCGCGCCTGCGCCCAACCCAGCGGCTACGAGACCGACGCCACCGACTGCGACGACTCCGACTCTGCAGTCCACCCGGGCGCCGACGAATATTGCAACAGCATCGACGACAACTGCGATGGCACCGTGGATGAGGCCACCGCCCTCGACGTGCTCACCTGGTACGCCGACACCGACGGCGACAGCTACGGCGACTCTGCATCCACCACCGAAGCCTGCGACCAGCCCTCAGGCTACCTGTCCGACGACACCGACTGCGACGACACGAGCGCCAGTGTGAACCCGGGCGCCGACGAATACTGCAACAGCATCGACGACAACTGCGACGGAACGGTGGATGAAGACTCGTCGGTGGACGCGCTCACCTGGTACGCCGACAGCGACGGCGATGCCTTCGGCGATGCGCTGGTGACCTACGCCGCGTGTGCCCAGCCCTCCGGCTACGAGTCCGACAACACCGACTGCGACGACACCGACGCCACCATCTACCCGGGCGCATCCGAGACCGCCTACGACGGCGTGGACAACGACTGCGACGGCCTCGACGCCCCCGACGACGACCTGGACGGCTTCGAGACCGCCTGGAACGACGGCGACGACTGCGACGACTCCGACCCCATGTCCTACCCGGGCGCGGTGGAGCTCGCCGACGGCATCGACAACGACTGCGACGGCATCGTGGACGAAGACACCGAGTACGCCGACATGGACGGCGACGGCTTCGCGCCGGCGGGCGGCGACTGCGACGACACGTCCAGCCTCGTGCACCCCGCAGCCACCGAGACCGCCGACGGCGTGGACGAAGACTGCGACGGCACCATCGACGAGGGCACCGAGGTCTACGACGACGATGGCGACGGCCTGTCCGAGGTCGACGGCGACTGCGACGACGCCGAAGCCACCACCAGTCCCCTCGAGGCCGAAGTGGACGGCGACGGCGTAGACAACGACTGCGACGGCATCATCGACGACGGCCGCTTCGACAACGACGTGGACGGTGTGCTGGCCAGTGCCGGCGACTGCGACGACGACGACCCCTCGGTCTACCCGGACGCCCCCGAGCTGGCCGACGGCCTCGACAACGACTGCGACGGCATCATCGACGAGGGCACCGAGCTGTACGACGACGACGGCGACGGCGTCACGGAAGCGGAGGGCGACTGCGACGACACGTCTGCCGACACGCTGCCCGGCGCACCCGAAGCGGTCGACGGACGCGACAACAACTGCGACGGCCGGGTGGACGAAGGCACCGAGGTCTACGACGACGACGGCGACGGCTGGAGCGAGGTGGACGGCGACTGCGACGACACCGACGCCGAGCTGTGGCCCGGTGCCGAAGAGGCCGCCGACGGCATCGACAACAACTGCAACGACCTCATCGACGAATACACCGCCGACGTGGACACCGACGGCGACGGCTACACCCCGGCAGAGGGCGACTGCGACGACACCGACGGCTGGGCCTCTCCCGATGGCGTGGAGGTCTGCGATGGCATCGACAACAACTGCGATGGGGTGGTCGACGAGCACCTGGAATGTGGCGGAGACCCCCTCGCCGAAGACACCGGTGGCGACACCAGCAAGGGCCACGGCGGGTGCAGCACCGCGGGCGGAAGTGGGGGCTACGGCTGGCTCGCCCTGGGGGCACTGGGTGTGCTCGCGGCGCGCCGGCGTCGCTGGGCTGGCCTGGCCCTCGCGACCACCACTGCGGCGTGTGGCGGCGTAGAAAACAAGGTGAGCCTGCACCGCTCGGAGCTGGAGGCCGACCCGGTCGTCGACCTCGCCGAGGTGGGCGTGGGCGAGACGGTGGTGGCGGAGCTCAACCTGTACGCCGTGGGCACGGGCGATGTGGAGCTGGACACCATCGAGAGCGACCACCCGGCGTTCGTGGCCGAGGGCTGGCCCGACCTTCTGGAAGAGGGCGAGATGGCCACGGTGCAGGTGGTCTACAGCCCGGACGTGGCTGCGTGGGATGCCGCCACCCTCACCATCAAGGGCGACATGGCTGATGGCGACGTCACTTCCGTGGTGCGGGCCCGGGCGGGCCTCCGCGGGCTGACGGCACTGCCTGGCCGCCTCGACTACGGCCCGGTCGCGGGGGGCGCGTCGCTGGACCGCATGGTCGACATCGGCAACCACGGCGACCTGCCCGACACCTTGGTGGCTGCCACGGTCAGCTCCCCGGACTTCGAGGTCACCGGGCTCGACGGCGCCGTCCTCCACGCGGGCGAACACCAGGCCTTGTGGGTGACGGTCACGCCCTCCACCGAAGACGCTGTGTCGGCCACCCTCGTCCTCGAGTTCGAGCACGCGCCGCCCATCGAGGTTCCGCTGGGGGTCAACGACTGCGAGGCGGGTCCGGCAGCGGCCTACGACCAGGACGGCGATGGCGTGGCTTCCTGCGCCGGAGACTGCGACGACACGGACCCCGCCGTGGGCCCAGGCGCAGCAGAAGTGGCCAACGGTGTGGACGACAACTGCGACGGCACCGTAGACGAGCACACCACCGGCCACGACGACGACGGCGACGGCTGGTCCGAGGCCGACGGCGACTGCGATGACGCGAACCCCGAGACGTCCCCGGATGCCGAGGAGGTGTACGGCGACGGCATCGACAACGACTGCGATGACGTGGTGGACGACGGAACGGTGGACCCGGATGGAGACGGCTTCGCAGCGACCGGCGGCGACTGTGCCCCCGAAGACGCGGCCATCCACCCGGGCGCCACCGAGGTCGAGAACGGTGTCGACGACGACTGCGACGGCATCATCGACGAGGGCACCTCTGCCTACGACGACGATGGCGACGGCTACTCCGAGTCGGCCGGCGACTGCAACGACCACGAAGCGACCACCTACCCGGGCGCCACCGAGCTCGAAGACCGCATCGACAACGACTGCGACGGGGCCATCGACGAGGGCACCACCTGGGCCGACGACGACGGCGATGGCTGGACCGAGGCAGCGGGCGACTGCGACGATGCCGACAGCACGGTGTTTCCGGCGGCGCAGGAGGTCACGGGCGACGGCATCGACAACAACTGTGACGGCACCACCCTCTAGATTTTCGGTGCGTAGATAACGCACCGAAAATCTATCCTTGTCTTTGCGGGGGCAAGCCCCCGCGCCGCGCATCAAGATGCGCTCCCCCACGGC
>ENA-OWNT01001341-OWNT01001341.1-seawater-metagenome-genome-assembly--contig:-NODE-1341-length-31715-cov-7.790663_pt1 | contig 31715 bp, 26 predicted proteins | sample MGYA00238136_ERZ651165 | MGnify/ENA primary metagenome ERZ651165 (study PRJEB26861, sample SAMN08777766) | seawater metagenome | isolation source: coastal seawater | place: USA: Florida | collected...
GATCACTTTTGTAGAAGATGGCAAGTTTAGCTCATCCAACGGGAATCTTACCAGCTATATATCTGCGCTGCACTTATTGGAAAGAATGAGCAGCCGAGAGCACAGGCTTTTTGTTGAAGAGTATTTGTACATAGACAGGCTTCAAAATTGGGGTAAATAAGGAGCCCCCTTTTAGTGGAATTGGCTCCAGCCAGTTGTAATACTGCCTGGAGCTATCGACTATTTTTTTGCACTCAATGAGATGCTTACTACTCTCGATACAATATCGTTCACTTCTTTACTATCAGGTGTAAAGTTGAGTTCTTTGGCCACCTTCATTACCTGCGGATCACCGAGCATCAGTTCCAAAGGAAATGCGGATTTTGACTCAATTTTTATGTCTCTAAAACCGGCTTCTCTTATATACTCAAGGTAGTCGGCCACTTTTTCTGCTCCAGAGATGCAGGCTATATGTGCGGCCATGGACTCTTGTATGAAACCGGGCAGTTCTTTGGTCAATACAATATCGCTTATTGACAGCGATCCGCCATTCTTCAATACCCTGTGAGCTTCTTTAAAAACATCTCCTTTATTCTGGGAAAGGTTTATCACACAGTTGGAGATTACGTGTTCAGCAATGTTGTCATCGAGTGGTAGTTGCTCAATATCTCCTTTTACAAAGTTCACATTGGAGTAGTTGTGCTTACTGGCGTTTTCTTTGGCCAGGTCAAGCATTTTCTCTGATAGGTCAACACCTATTACCGTTCCGTTTTCTCCCACTAATGGAGAAACAACAAAGGCATCAAATCCGGCTCCGGAACCTAAATCAATTACCGTTTCTCCTTTTTGTATACCTGCAAATGCCGAAGGGTTGCCACAACCCACTCCCAAATTAGAGTTTTGAGGAACGGAATTGAGAACTTCCTCAGAGTACCCTATGGATTTTCCCACTGTATGCGTACGGTCAGCCGGAGCGCAACAGGAGAATAGTTTCGATGTGATTTTGTTTTTAGCGGATTCGGCAAGTCTTCCATAGCTTTCAACGACGCTTTCTTTTACTGATTTTTCCATTTTTAATTCGATTAAATAATAATGGAACCAAGGTCAGCGGGCCAGGGAAGAGATCACTTGACCTGGGTCAAGTTCGTGCGGTACGGTTTCTAATTCTGCTGAGCGTTTCAGGAGCTATTTGCAAGTAGGTGGCCAGATAGTTTAAAGGCACTCTTTGCAGCAGTTCTTGGTCATCATTCAATATGTGAAGATATCTGTCAGTAGCGCTAAGATCCTTCAAAAACCGATTGTGTGTCTCAGATACGATGAACTCATTTTCTGCAGCCATTCTCCCAACCTGCTGCCAAAATAGATCATTCTCAAACAGCTTTTGCAGGGAATTGTAGGAGATTACCTTTAATCGCGATTCTTCAATGGCCTGGATGGCAATATCACTTTCCCGCTGGGTGATTAAGCTCTTGTAAGATGTAGTGAGTGTGTTTTCACGGCAAAAGCAACTGGTTACTTCTTTCCCCTCGTGCAGGTAGTATTGTCTAAAGAGTCCGCTTTCAATAAACGCAATGGTTCTTGATATTTTGCCGTGGCGTAGAAAGTAGTCGCCTGCCGGTATAGTCAGTTCTGAAATAAAAGGCAGCGCACGTTCATAAGCAGCATGCCTGTAGTTGGGAAACTGTTGCAGGTATTTCTTGAAGGAGATCATTGTGTTTACTTACCGAACGCTCAGTGCGAAACGAAGGTACAGCATGCCCTTGGCTACGAGTGTCACTGCTTCCATTTACCAATTACCATCCTCCCCCTTCTGAGTAAAGCAAATCTATTTCTGAGCAATCATTGTCAAGCCAATAATACCCAGTGCTGCTTACTGAATCCTCAAGCATTGCTATTACGTTAGAATAGCTTTCCAGATTCATTTCACAGACAAATTTGTTGTCGTTCAGTGGAATGATTCCTCGATTGTTTGGGGACAAGGTCAAAGTCAATTCACAGTTTACCGGGTCAATAAAGTTGAGTTTATTGAGTACCACGGCTTCGTGGTCTTCCATCAACTTGTGCCTAATCACATCGGCCAGGGCTAAGGTTTCACTTTGGTTAAAACCATAAAGCCGAATTATTTTGTTGTAAAGGCTGTCTCCGGTGTTGTTTAAGTATTCAAGTTTCATATTTTTTTCAGATACCATGATGCCAGCAACAGCCGGATATTCATCTCACATAGGCTCAACTCCATGTGTTTTGTAATAAACATCTTTCCATAGTTGTTGCAATTCGGGTCGGTCTTTGCGGCTTTCAACTTCGCGATATAGGACCTTTTTATGTTCTTGCTTAAGGTTCTCATTCCAAATTACGCTACTTCCATAAGTTGCTATGTCAACTGTATGGTCTAAATCCAACGCTTTTTTTAAGCGTTTCCAGTGCACAGGGTATTCAGCTTGGCGCTTAACTGACCTTTTCCAGAGAAGTAGAAAGACTGCCATCATAAAAACAATGGAAAAGCCTAAGTAAACTGCTATGGTGGTTATTGTATCCAAAACTTTTCAGAGGGTGGTTAAGAGTGTTTCCATTGGCTTATTCCACTTTTAGAATACCACTTTTGTATTTTCTGAAATTGGGCATCCCGTTAAAGTCTTTGAATTTATAGACACCGGGATTGACTAGTGAATAAACAATGGTTCCTACCAGGATAATTGCTCCGTTGACTATTACCCAGTTGACGAAGCGTTCTGTTCTAAACGAGCCACTGCCATAGCCTAAAGAAACGATAGGAGAGGCCAGGAGTCCCATCATACCGAGTCCAACACTGGCTCCGCTGTTGAGCGAAGCAGCATTTGTTAAAGCCAGTGCTTTTAGTTCTTTTATAGGGATTGATAGCTTACCAGGTATGTGATTAGGATCTGTTGGTCGTAGCTCTGCCTTGACATTATTGTAAACGAAGAATAGGGGATTTTTAATCGTTACCTGAGAATCACCAATGGATACAATTTCCCCATATACACGCACGTCAGTTAAGACAGAAAAGCTTAAGCCCGTGAAGCTTTGATACGAGTTTTTATAGGGGATGCGTGCATCTAAATAGTCGCCAACACTTAAAGTGTGTTTCAACTTTCCGTCGTTGTTATAAATGTTAATCTCCTTTCCAAAAGAATACACAGCCAAAATTGTCAATAGGACAATTGAAACGAGTTTTTTCATAGTGATAACGAATGTAAGGTGTTTTATGATCTATGACAACAGGTGTCCTACAGGTCTCGGGGCAACGAAAATGCTGTCCAGAGCTTTGGGCTTGTCCTTTGCATACAGTCACCCACATGGGGGCCAAGGCTCAATCCTATGATTTTTGCATTTGCTGCTGGAATGTAATCTCCAGGAACTCTGAAGGTCTGGAAACGGCAACCAGTACAGAAATCCTGAGTATTCCATCTAAAATGTCGATGGCCGTCATGGTGCTTCCTAAGCCAACTGATACAGCATATGCGTCATGGGGAGAGGCCCCTACCAAGGCTCCTTGTTTCCATTGGTCGAATAGAAAACTGTCAATCATGCTTTTTATTACTGTCCAGGTACCTGCGTCGTTGGGTTCAAAAACATAGGCTTTTGCTGCTACTTTTATAGACTGTTCCAGCATGATCATGGTTCGTCGAACGTTAATATAGCGCCAGTCTCTGCTATTCCCGTCTAAAGTCCGTGCTCCCCAAACCATAACTCCCTGGTCAGCGAATGCTCTAATGGCATTTATAGATTTTCCGTTTAATGTAACGTTCAAATCTTCCTGGTCATGATGACTGATGTTCACTGAAGGACTAACTACAGCATTTAAGGGAACATTTGCCGGAGCTTTCCAAACCCCTCTCTCGTTATCAACTTGTGTGTAAATCCCAGCCATGGCCGCGCCTGGAGCCAGCAGGTTAAGTTGCGTTTTAATATCCTTTCTTATATCGTTGTAAGTAGGGCTTATTGCAATTAAGATCTTATCCAGTTCCTGAATACCCGGGCCTTTGTAGCCTTCTTCATTTATACAAGGGATGCTATTGAGTATTTCTCGTAGTTCGGTAGTCTTAGCGGCTTCGTTCCCTTCTTTTTCAACTGGTACGTTCAGTTCTGTTAGCATCAGGTCTTTCAAAACCGCAAGGCTATCGTTTGTGAGGTTAGCCAACCCTAGTTCTGAGTCGCTGACCACAGTTGTGTTCAGCCAAGGGTAGTAGGCTACTCCATAACTCAGAGAGTCTTCTGGCAGAGCGTTTCTGAAGTTGTCTATCACATCACCTTCAGAATGGTTTCGTGCTTTGTAGCCGTCGTAAATATCTAATACTCCAATTCTGTTTTGTGCTGTACCACAATGATTCAAAACTGCCCGCTGCAGCGTTGTGCAGTCTTCTTCCTTTAAGTAAACTGCTTCTGGTACTATTACCATAGTGGGTTCTTCTTCTTTTAGCAATGGGGAAAGACCATTGTCCATCAGACTGGTTATAGTAATGGGATCATTGTAACTTCCCACGGAGATAATGTAGCAGGCAGCCCCTCCGTTTTCAAAGAAAAGACGCATGGAGTTAAATAGGTTGTATTTTTCTCCTGATCGCTTTAAAGAATACCCTTTGTTTTCAGAAGTTGTTGACAGCAGGTATTGGTATTTAGGAGCTCCTCCAAAGAGTTGGATGTACTCTCCCATAGAGGTAATGCGGGTAGCCGTGTTTTGTAAGGACTTCCCGGCATTTTCAGCTTTTTCTGTGTAGCCAATAAATGCGGGAACAGCCGTTGCTACTTCAGCTATACTATTTGGAAAGGCGTTTTTCTCAGTAATGTAAACACCAGGAGTTTTCATTTTTGCCATATTAACCTATTTGTAGAATTCTGTATTTGTTTTCACCAGTGACAAATTTAAATGGCCCTTGTTCTACTTTATTATAAATCGTGAAGTGTAGTTGATCATTTTCTGCCTTTCCAAGGCTCTATAGGCAAAAGGGCCTTCAACTACTTGTTGTTTCACTTGGATATGTTCAACAAGCCCTGGTCAGTCCATCGGTTCTTTCTTCATAGGGCTGTGCTTATAATCTTGAATATCACTTCCGATTTGAAAGTAATTGTATATTTGCTTTCGATACGGAAGTGAAAATCGACTAAAACCTGCAAAATGATTGATTTAAAGTTTAAAAGAGAGATTAATAAACCCATCGCAGAGCTTTGGGAGTTTGTGATAGAGGAATTCTCCAATGCACATGAATGGGCCACTGGAACAACAAATTGTAGGAAAGGAGATCCCTCAGAAGATTTCGACAGACTCTGCGAAACAGAAACGGGGGTACTGATGGATACGATTACAACAATTGACCACGACCGTCATTTACTGGAATTTTCGGTGAGGGGATTACCGTTTTTTGTGCGTTCCGTTGTGAGTACATGGAAACTAAAGGAACTATCAGATACTCAAACGGAAATTGTTCTTGGCCCGCGAATTGATGTGAAACCAGTGATTGGAACCATTATGCAATTCCCTATGAAAATGGCGTTTAAGAAACTATATCCGCCGTTGTTAGATGATTTGGCTTGTTTTGTTGAAACGGGCAAGCCCTCTCTCAGAAAGCAAAAGGAAATGGAAGGAAGTACCTAGTTTATTGGTGGTGCTTTTGACTATCTCTTATGGGGTCTACTTTATTCGTACAGGTAGGGTTCATCATTGTGAATCATTTCTCTGATGTTTTCCAGCACTTGATTCATGTACATCTTCCAAAATGTTTTTGCAAAAATCCAGGACAAGGGATATAGCAAGAGGCCCTTTGAATGCAAGTAGTAGGTGTATTCCACCTGTGTTTTCTGGTCGTCCAATGCTGTGGTTTTCCATTCTCCCACAAACTTGTAAAAGCCCAGCATCCACGATTGGAAATCATCCACCTGAATGAGCCAATGCTGATTTTCTTTTCGTTCAATTACTCTGTCAACAGAAGCGAATCCACCTTTCTGAGAAAGAGATTTTGCCACAAACACTTTTTTACTTGAGCCGGGTTTTCCCCAGTCACTGTCATCGCTTGTGTGCGTTACTTTGGGCATAATACCAAAGCCCGTATGAACCTTAGTAACGTCGCATAGCATTGGAGTTTTAAAGGCTCTTTCAAGTGAACAATTGTAGGTAGTGGTTACTTTAGCTTTAGTGATCATTTTACAAGCCTTTTACCTTATCAATTGGGTTGAGAATGTCTTTGGGGCATGGAAGATTTATAGAATCGATTTAATTCCTCCCTTTAATTGATAAAGTTCCATGGCTTGCTGGTCAGTCAATGCTTGGTTGAAGATTGACAAGTCATCCATTAAACCGGTAAAACCCAATCCAAGAAAAATATTGGATTCTTCCAATTCCCATGTAAAGGGGTCGTCTATACCACTTACTACCCCCATTTTTTCACCGTTCAGATATAGGCTCGCCAGACTATTGGCAGTTCCCAAGCCATCATAGGTTATGAGCACATGGGTCCAGGTACTTCTGGTGAAGCGGGGTTTCTCAACAGTAACCAGCCTCTTTTCAAATTCAACCGTGAAAGGGGAATCCAGTGTATCCTGACTCCACGCACTTTTATCGCCAATAACACCAAGTCTGAAATTAGGAGAATCTGCATCAGTAAAATCAACCCAAATGGACGCATCATTGAAGTTCACGTCGGTTACTTGAACGGGATCTGTATAGCCTTCCAGATCAGTAGAAGGGTCAACACTTAACCAAAATGAGATTGAGCCCGACCAGTTTTGTGAATTGTAAGCAATGTTGTTCTGGCTTTTATAGAAAACAACCTGATTACTTTTTTCCTTACCAAACTCAAATGCACTGCCAAACTGGCCCTTTCCTTCAGCAATGCTGTGATGGGAATTGTGCATACCGGCTTGAATTTCTTCTAGTTTTCTTCTCATATCCACGTACGAACCCTTGGCTGTATACATGTTGGCGTCTCCCAAGGCAAAATCTGCATCAGTTCCACCATCAAATGAAGCGTAGAAAGTCAGAGCATTTTTTAATTCTGAAGAAGAATCAGATTGGCAGGAAAAGAGTTGAAGCAGCAGCAGTGCGATGATGATAGTGCTGAAATAATTGCTTTTCATGTTGTGTGTTTAGTTGTATTTGCTAGGAAACGAATGGCCGGGTGAGATAGAATAGCATTTTCCAGAAAGTGTTTGAAGGTAACTACAATTTTTCTTCATAGTTGTTTATTGAACTCAAGCCAACTTCAGCTGTATTGGTCCGTATCACTCGTATTCTGATAGAAACTTTTGTCGCACCAATACCAGACAGCGTCTTCGCTCCCGGGTTCATAGGGGGCAAGTTTGTCAAATTTCATCCCAACTTTTTCCATCACTCTTATAGAGGCCTGGTTTTCCTTCATGGCAATAGCGATAATTCGTTTTAGTTCGAGCTGGTCAAATCCATATTTCAAAATTGCACGAGAAGCTTCTGTTGCTATACCCATTCCCCAATACTTGGGAAAAAACCGATAGCCAAGGTCAATCTCATCAAATTCGGGGAGGTAGGCCAAACCGGCCCAACCAACAAACTGCATCCCATTCTTTAAAAAAGTAGCCCACCTTCCGTATCCATACTTCACATAGTCTTTGGTTCTTATTTGTATGGCCTGGGCCATTTCTTCAATAGATTCAACTGGAGGCTCTCCTGTATACTTTTGTACTTCAGGATTTGAGTGTAGCCGAAACATATCCTCTTTATCATCCAGGGTGATTTCCCTTAACAATAGTCTTTCTGTTTCTATCAAGTGTTTCATTTTATTGCTTTGTGCATTGAGCAAATGGCAGTCTACTTACTTAGTGTGGTGCACCAGAGTACTCTGAAATGTCGATGAGCTCTAAATTTTGTTCAACAATTTGTGTTTTGGTTCTTCTGTCATTCTCCCTGCCATCAACTACATGAGAAAGCTTTTCTATGAGCCCGTTTTCGCTTTCCTGAGACAGTATCAGATGAATTTTCTTTTGCTCCTTTTTATGTCCATCAGTCTCATTAAGGTATATTCTCAGTAGCTCAGTTCGCCATGGTTCTTCCATCCACTGAAACTCTTCCATGATAATGAGTGAGTTGTTCTCAGAAATCCAGTCCCAGTGAAAATCCAGGATTTGATTTCCATTGTAGCCCTTGGCATTATGCCGGCCAATGTAAAGCTGCTCCTTTTTTACAAAATTGTAATACTCATTAAACTCTTTCATATGGGAGGGGAAGCGAAAGACTTCCAAGTTCATACTTGTTACTAATTGATTGATGAACCTTCGCCGTTCCAATTCCGATTTCCCAATAATTAAGAGGTGTTTTCTTGTAAGTGTATTTTTTGCCTTTTCAATCATTCTTCAGTTAACTCATACCCGTGTGGTAAACGAAATTAGGGCTCAGGTTCGAGCTAAGCCAGTAACACCAGCCCCTTGTTGATTGACAGCATTGAATCTGTCAATCAACACGCGCTTCTCGAAATGGCATTGCCCTGCTCTGTCGGCAAAGGACAAGGTAAATACCAATGAAACTATAGTCAATACTCATCAGCGCATGGTTAAAGTTTCCGTGATAGGAGATTTCGCGTATTCATTGACTCCGCAAGCCTTGCCTAGACAAGACCTGCAAAAGTCGGCTGTGTTGGCTCCTCTAGTCTAAGCTTCTTCTCATTACATAATAAGTATCATACTCTTTGTGTATCTTGAAATTGCACCTCTTGTACAATTCCAGGGGACCTTTGAAATTCGCTTCACAGGATAACTCTCCCTTTTTAGGATAGGCTTCAATGTAATCGTAGTCTTTATTGGAGTAGTCCATAATAATTCTTTCGAGGATCTTTTGGGCAATTCCTTTTCTTCTGTACTTAGGGTGCATTAAAAAACAAACCACTGAACAAGCCTTGTCTTCGGGGTTGTCAACCAAATCATAGTCTCTGAGTAGTCTTTGATAGTTCAGTCTGTTGTTTGCATTGCACCAACCAATCGGCTCATCATCGGCAAAGACCAAATATCCTGTTAGCTTATTCTCATTGATAAGGTCTATTACTGCGGAGCGGTTTGATGCCCGGGTACATGTTGCTATGTCTCCAAGAAAGTGAAAGTCATAACAGTAGCATATTGACCTGTCAGGGTTTTCTTCGAAAAAAATATTGTCGAAGAAGAATAGGTAGTCATCTTTTATATCCTTGGTAAGGGGGCGTATTTTAATATTCATTGTATTAATTGTTTTTGATATGCTACACAAGCTTCGGATAGCACTCGCCGCTGAACTGGCCTGCGACCTACTGAAGCATGGCTATGCAGTAGGGCATTGAGTGGTCAGCCAGAAGCAAATGCGACACTTTTTGTTGGCAGCAAGGATTGATTTAGGTTAAAGCTAAGTAGCACTCTTTAATGATGTTGAAATGATGTATTTGATGTGCTCTTATGGTCAATCCAATGGTGTACAAAGGCATCTCATATTCAAAAAACACGCAATTGGTTTCAAGAATTTTCTGATTGAAAGATTTAAACATCATAAGGGTTGACTGCCGTACAACCCGAAGCTCATGGACCAATTGCTCAATGGATAGTTCATTGGCATTTGAGTTATTAGCCATTATTTCCTGGTCGTGTGCATCAGGAATGCCTCCTTCGGCACGCGCAAAAATGATGGCTCTAAAACACCAGATTCTTTCCCAGTCAATAAGGTGTTGCAGTATCTGATGAATGGTCCATTTGCCTCTCTTGTAGGTTTTTAAACCAATTCGATTCAACTGAGCGATGTCTAGCCTATCAATTTGATCGAGGCTTACCCGCAAAGCTTCATGGAGCTCCAGGTCCGCGTTCAATTTGAAAACGTATTCTAAAAACTCGGGGTTCTTTTTTATTTCTGAATTTTTCATGAATGATTCTATTCTGTATGTAACTGATAATAAGATTCGCATGTGTAGGGGGCTGAATTCTGCAAATACAGAAGGGGTGTGCATAAGGCCAAAGCATATGAACAGCTAAACCATGGAGCCTTAACAGCAACTATCAGCGCCAATACAACGACACACGAAAGATTGATTAAATGAAAACAGGTTCGGAAGGAATATCCGAACTAATAAACACTAGCCTTGGGTGGAGTGGCTAGATATTAAGCTATGTATTTAAGAATCACTCTCAAAATATGAAACATTGGTATGGAGCGAATATATGCATTTGTGCACGATTGTAAGCTCCGGCGCTTTTTATCTGCTCATGACCGGCACTGGTTTTTTGAGGATGCTATTCGTTTTTCACGTTTTCCAAATAGTCCCAAAATTCATTTTTGGCAATTAAACAATGGTATTGGTTTGCGAAGTCGTAACCGCTTGATTTTGCTCTGTCTTGCAGGTGGTCCCAAAACTTTGAACCATGTGACCTTGCGGTGCTTGGCTTGTAGGGCGTAAAGGGTGAACTGGCAAAGAAAATGGTGTTCCAACTTGATGTGATATATGGTGACCAAAACTTGTAATGGTTTTGATTTATGTCTATGATTTCAGCAAAAAGTGTTACATCGTTGTCAGCATTAAATACCACTAAAACAGTATCATTAATTGCGGGCCAATAGCCTTCTGGAATTATGGGGTGGAAGGAAGTATCCTTGCTTGCGATGTAGTAATAGGGAGCTAAATTCACATGGCTTGAATAGAGAGGACTGTAAGTTAGAATAGAGTCAGGCTTGTCCACAAAACAGTAGGTCATTTGGTCAATGACTCTTTCAATGCCTACTGGTTCTTGATACTGCAAAGTGTCCATTCGCGAGGTATACCCCAGCACGATAATTTCTTTGATGAGAGATGCATTTTTTAATTCTTGATCCATGTACAACATTCTCGTGTATCCAAAGCTTAAGCCTTGAAGTGCAGCCATCAGAATTATGGTCAGTATTGGCTTTCTCATTTTTTAATTGTCCCAACTGCCTAATCAACGAAGCTAAGGCCAGGAAATTGCGTAAAGGATGTGTTGATGCTCAATGAAACTACCTGCTTATGGCTACTCTTGAGGCGTTTTTACATTTTCATATTCATACCTGAGAACCTTCTCAGGTTTCTATAAATCAAAGCCTCTATGCCTCAAATACGTAGTTCCGTAGATTTTGAATTTTGTTCGGGTTAAGTATTCAATTTCAGCTGTGCCTGAACTTGTTAAGCCCACAAATTTCAGTTGGGTTTTGCCATCCACTTTTATCAAGCTGACGATGGTTGGGCAGGACTCTACTGGGAACTCGCCAGTTCGCAGAGTTTTTTTTGAATTCGGGATTGTTTCCCAGTAGGTGAAGTTTTTCGTTTCATGAAAATCCAACCAGAGTATGTTTTTAGGTCGAATTTCATCTTCGGGAATCCAAAATCCGTTTAAGTTTTCACGAACCGAATCCAATTCAGTCAAGTCAATTTCAGAATCGTTTTCCAGAACAATTAAACTCCGCTTTGGGCTTAGGCATCCAAGAAGTGCAAAAGTTAGAAGCAATATGTAGATTCTAGATTTCAAGTCGTCGTTTTTCCAAATGCAAGGTAGCGCCAGTGTAAGCGAAGCTAAAACTAAAAGTAGTGAGAAACAGCCGGCTTCAGCTAGTTAATGAAGCCATCACCTTTTCATTGCTTTTTCCCGCGGAAGACTTAAGACAATTGGAACCTTGTTTTTAATTTCATCTTAGGGTTAGTGTGGCGTTGTAGCTCGTCAGGAAGCTATGCATTATGCACGCTATTGGCCGTAGATTTTTTCTTTCTTATGTATAGCTCAGTCGCTAGCACACATAGTACCAGCAAAACTATTTGGATACCGGCTCCAAAATTTTCATTTGCACTAATTGCATGTTTAGAAACATTGGCTGAATAGAAAAAGGTAAATTGAAGTTTGTTCTAAGGGTTTTATGCGGGCGTTGTATTTTCGGTAGCCCAACGCCATCCAGACTACCAAAAATGAAAAACTTGCGGCACCCATTACTAGTAATCCTTCTTCTATTCACGATTCAATTAACAGATGCTCAGTCCATAAAAGATCACCAACTATGGGCAAGTGATAAGATTACAGAGGCCATTACCATTGACCATGAAATGAATAGAGCCTATATAGGTGGTGATTTTGACAATTTTACAGCAAATGTGTCAACGGCTCTTATTTATGAAGATGATACCACGAGCTACACATTAAAAAAGGGGCCTTTGATTGGCAAGGTGTTGGCGGTAGAACCAGATGGAAATGGCGGATTCTTTATTGCAGGAGACCTGGATTACTATAAAGGAAAGAAGATATCAAACATGATTCACCTAAATGCCAAAGGTGAGTTATTACCATGGTTGCCAAATTTTAATGAATGGGTGATGGAGCTAAGTAAATTGGATACCCTGCTTTTTATATCAGGCAGATTCACTTCCTTAAACGGCAATAGTAATTATAGATACAACACTATTTATGATATTAAGAATGACTCTTTTTATGCGCTAAACGTGCCGACAGGTTATTTAAGTGGTGGGCAAGAACATTTTGGAGCAGATGGTAAAAACTTATTATTTACATCTAGTAAAACCTTTTACAAACTTAATCTAAAAACTTATGCAATTGATAAAGTAGGGATTGCTGTAAATAATGGTGGAGTTACTGCGGGTTGTTATTATCAAGGTAAATTTTATTGCGTAGGATCATTTACGAAGGTTAACGGAAAAAGCAAATACCGATACATGGAAATTGATACGGCTGGATACAATGTAATTGCGGGTACGCCAGACTTTGTCGGAGACATGTATGATGTGGAAGTTTACGGATCTAAAATTGTTTTGGCAGGAAAGGAAATTGCCTATTCATATACAGCGCCTAAAAAAGGGATCATGTGTTTAGATCGATTTAGCTATTTTGAAACAGTAATAAATGGCAATATCCCGACCTTTATTAGACGTGTGAAAAAATATGATTCTCGACTATGGATGTGCGGAAATACAGGTCAGTTTGGTTCAGTAAAATCCAATTATACTTTCGCTTTAGATACAGGTCAGTTAAAGTTTTTTCAAAATGGCCCACCTACTGACATGCGCCCAGAGGAAATAGCATATGACAAGGGCAACTTAGTATTAACTGCCATTGAATTAGGCTTGAAATATAAGAGTCGAGGAAAATTTGCTGCTGTTGACATTACAAAGGATGAAATATTAACCACACCTAAGATATCAGGATTAATAAGAGATATCGGCTTCGATAAAAAGTATGTATATCTCGTAGGAGGTGTAACTAAACTTGCAGATACCTTTTCAACAGAAGGAATTGGAATTCTTGACCGAATAGACTTTAAGCCACAAGCGGTAAAATTTACGGTAAAGAAAGGGGCTGCTGCGGGTAGCGTTTATAGATGCGCTTCTGACAACACCCATTTATACGTGGCTGGAGATTTTGATAATATAAATGGTCAATCCGTTGGACCTTTGGCTCGTATTGAAATTGCCACCTGGAAAGTTGATACAAAATGGTCACCTACCCTTAGTTTAGATCACACGTCAGGAGCCCGAACATTAGAACTTTTTGATAATGTTGTTGCCGTTGGTGGTTGGTTAGCTTCGGGTTCTGAAGAAGGACTCATCTTTTTCAATAAAAAGACAGCGAAATCCCTTAACTATAATATCAACGCAGAATCTACGCACAGTTTTGCCAAAGAAGGAAAGGACATTTATATAGGTGGACAGTTTGACAAAGTCTTGGGAGATGATAGATTGGGTATGGCAGCATTTACCATACAAGGTGGAAAATGTAAACTCAAAAACTGGAATAAAGGAAGCAAATGGACACTATGTTATGGAATTGGTGTTGCGCCAGATTATATCTTTTTAGGTCATTATGGCAATGTGCCAAGTCCACTTACTACATATGATAGAAGAAAATCTACCTTCAATAATCTTACACCAGAAATGTATGTGGGAGATGAAGTTTGGCGTATGGATTACGAAAAAACACACCTAATAACTACGCCCAGAGACCGCTTTAGGAATACATACTTTATAAACCATTTGGTTTTTCAAGAAGCTCCTACTGTTAAACAACTTAGCCATAAAGCAGGGGTTTGCAACAAACAATTTTCTGATACATCAGCATTTGTAATTTCTGACGCAAACGGTGAAAATATAAACGTGTGGTTTGCCAGTAATGATACGTCCATTCTATCTCTAAGTGATGTTGATACATTCTGGAAACAGGATACAATGCATTTATATGTCAAAGCTAAGAGTAAAACCGGCACGGTTAAATTATCCATATTTACAACTGATGGAGTTGATACAACCTCTCTGAAGTTAACTTTTAATGTACTGGATGCTAAAAAAATCACACTTAGTGGAACACAACATTTCTGTAGTGGCGACAGTACCGAAATTGAAGTAAATGAATCTTTTGGCGGTATCAAATGGTCTAATGCTAAAGAAGGACAAAAAACATTTTATAAGAACAGCGGGCGCCAATGGGTAATTGGTGAAACAACTATTGGCTGCATAAGTGACACCACCTTTTTCTCAATAACAGAGAACAAACCACCAAAGCCAGTTATTGATTCCAACTCAATTTTTAGCACATGTGTGGGGGATACCGTATGGTTAATTGACAATAGTAACACCTTTAAAAGCTGGAATACAAATTATTTAAACCCTGTATTTACAACTACCGACAGCAGTGTGAAATCGGCAACGTTATACTTGCTTGACACCACCACTCAATGTTCTGCTGATACTGTTTTTAATATAACATGGAATAAATTGCCACAGGGCCGTATTGCCACTTTAAAAACAAATGCCTACTGCACGGGCAGCCCAGTTGTGCTTAAAGTAGACAGCGCCATTCCCAATGAAATATATATATGGCAACCTGGTAATGATACGTCCAAAAACATCAGTCATGTAGTTGCAAAAAGCTTAACGATTTACCTCAAATCTAAAATTAATGATTGCAGTATTATCGATTCAATTAGCCTGCTTGCCAAGCCAATGGCCAATACTCAAATTTTTTGTCCTGCAGCAGTTTGTGCCAACCAACCATTTCCGGTAAGATGGAAATCTGATGGGCAAGTAACGACAACGCCTTCTATAGATACCAATAACTTTATGAGTACGCCTTACGACACCTTCATTGTATTTGAATCTGAGTTAAATGGGTGTATAACCAAGGATACTTCGTTTATACAGGCTATGCAAGCGGCCAAAATAAATACACCAAGTTTTGACCAAAAAGTGAACTTATTAAGCACTACCAAAGGTTTCACAAAATATACCTGGTTTTTAGATGGGCAGCAATTTGCACAAACCGATTCAGCTTTTGTTGTGGTAATGATACAAGGTTGGTATAAAGTTCAGGCCCTTGACTCAAATGGTTGTTTGGCTAAAAGTGATTCCATGATGGTTAAAATTGATGGCATCAACCCATCGCAATCAAACCAATTTTCCCTGTATCCAAACCCCTCAAATGGCTCACTTCACCTTCAATTTGCCAGCCCAAGTAAACAATATGTGGTTACCATTTTTGACATTTCTGGAAAAGCAGTTGCAAACACATTTGCAACGGGCAGCTTGAACCTGGATTTGGGACATCTTTTACAGGGGATGTATTTGATAAAAGTGAAAACTGAAAATGGACTTAACTATTATCAAACATGGGTGAAGCACTAGGGGTTGAAATAGTTTGAGAAGATCTGCCCTTTTGGCGCCAGGTTTTTCAATGCTACATAGCATTCTTACTCTTTTGTACAAGTGGCCTTAACACATCCAAGTTTACGTCAGCCATTTTAGTTTTCGTTTGTTCATTCTTAAAAGCAAAACCATTGATTTTGCGGTATTTGTATACATCAATACCCTTTCTTAAACCACTGAGTGCCCTATTTGCTATCTGATGTTCTTTTTGATTCATAAGGTTTCGTCTCGTCAAGAATTATTGCTTCATGAAATGTCTCATTCAAAGTTTTGTGTGGAATATTTTCAATATTATCTAGTACAACGCTCAGTAGTTGTTTTCGCCCATTCTTTTTAAGAAGTCCTTGACTGTTAGATAACTCGTTTCCACGAAAAAAGGCAAGTTCTACCTTATTTTCTTTTATCGGTTTTAAATAGCAAATCCAGCTTTTCCCATAGTAGCAAGGGCTTTTGAAAGTTACCTTGGATGTTAGATTATATTCAGATATTAATAAATCATGAAAGTGTAGCATAATTTCCCTTTGATGGTCATCAAATTGATAGATTAAATTTTCTACTTCTGTCATTTTATCGATTTTGCTTTGAATCATCCCTACCCACATGATAGACGAAGTTAGGGGTGAAAGTTTCAACTAAGATGTCAATTCAGGTTGGTTAATGAAGCTATTTACTAGGTTCGTTATTAATGCTAAGGCAGTTGAGTACTGGAGCTTAAACGTATTCCATACAGTGCTTATTGGTCCAAAAAAACTTGCCAAGATTACCCGGTTGGCAACTGGCTCTATTTTTTCTTTCCAAGGTCAATAAGCTCTGCTCTGGTCATTTAAAATCATAATTAGGGCCTAGGCATCGGTGCTGTGCAGAGGTAAGGCTTGTTGGCACATGATTAAACCCTTGTGGCACGGTTGTCTAGTTCAGGTAGTCTTCAATTTCTTTTATTTCTATCACAATTTTGTCTGATTCAGGGAGGCATTGTAGCAGTTCAATAGGAACGGCTCTGTCTTCCATGGGCAACTTCCTATACCATTCAAGTACTTCTTGAAACAACTTGCGGCCTAGCCTTTGGTTACCTAGCTTGTAGTTACAGAAGCCCATTTGCTCAATCAATTTTACATACCTCCAAATCTGAAATTCTTTTAGATCATCCTTATTCACGAGTTCGTAAAACTTTAACGCATTGTCAAGTTCGCCTTTGTCATGAAAACAGTGTGCTATATAGAGACATGCAAGAAAATTGAGTGGATTGAGTTCATAGGCTTTCAAGAATTTCTCTAAAGCCAGGTTGGTATGATATTCTTTATCGTCATCGGACATGTAGTAGGTAAGTCCCCAAATATGAAAATCATCAGAGTCAGGTTCTTCAACTTCCTTTAGAACGTTCAAAATTTCAAACCGCAACAGCTTTTTTCTCTCTTGATTTTCTTCCCAACTGAAGGCTTCGTATTTCTTGATTAATAGCTCCTTGTATTCTGTGCTCATTCCAGGATGTATAAATTGTTCTTTGCCTTTTCTTTATTCAAACTCCTTTTCTTCTGCTGAACTTATGTAGAATATAGCCTTGTTTTTTTCTGTCATTATCCAGCATTCAATGCTTGAATCTTCTTTAACTCTGTCTCTCGCATAGTCTTTTGCAATTGGTAATGAGCCAAATACTTGATAGATTTCTCCTTCACCTGTATAAGGCTCTTTATCAGTTGTAAGTACATGTCCTGTATCTGCTTCGGCAAAATTCAGGGCAACCTGTCTTTGTTTTAACTCTGGGAATTTTGTCTCTTCCTTCAAGTTTAAATCAACTTTATTGTCCACATCATATAGCCAGAATTCACCTTTATTCTGAAAGGGATTCCATCCGTTATCCAAACTGTATCTGATGACTTGCCTAATGGTATCTGGTGTGACTTTGATTCTTTGATAAAGACTCCAACTCGTCGGTTTCCCATCTTTACCAAAGTTTGTGATTCTGTTTTCATTGTAGGAAAAGGAACCCTTTAAAATCTCCCCATTCTTTTCAAGCAGACCAATGGACAAGCTAATATAATCGTCATTTCCAGTTATACTGTAAGCATATTTGGTATCGTCCACAGTTATTTTTCTTAGTCCTTTTTTCGGGAAAGCCATTTTAGTTTTCTTTTAATCGTTTAGAATGCCCCTAAGGGACAAATTTTCGGATTAGCGTTGAGCCAAAGTATTGCTTTTAGTTAAAAGTCAAATCAACGATTTGGTGGTGTTTGTAAAACGCGTTGAACATTCGCAAACGATTAAACGCCCTGTTTGCTATATACCGTGTTGCGGGTTCAGTTTCTAATTCTTATTCCACTTCGGGGTGGTAATTGTAAGAATCAGGTCTTACTGGATTTTCCCATATGAATTCATATCCTGAATCCAAAACGCCTATTTCAAAACCTCTGTTTAATGTGTAAATATTGTCAGGATTGCTGCCAATTAAAATCAGACCTACAGTTAACAGGCCAGAGAGTGATAACAATACAATTGTGACGGTTTTAGTCAATCTGACTTCCCTTATAAACTTGTGAGTGATGAATGTAAGAGTTCCCCAAAAAGCAAAATAGGTTAAAAAGTCAATTGTTAGTGCCGATAAAAATATCTGTAGCGAGAGAGAAGTATGCCACCCTGGACACATATAGGGCAATGGAAAACCGGTCAATACTTCATGATGCTCGTCATCTATCTCAACATACCACCATTTCGTGAAAATTGTAAACGATATAATCGTCAATGGCAGTATGAGTTTCCATGTCAGTTGTTTCATTTTCCTTGGTGCGTGTTAGGTGTCGCACAACCTTCAAAATATACAAGTAGGACAGAAGAAGGTGATGTGCTTTCAGTTTTACACTGCGCTAAAGCGTTGTCTTTCTTAAGAAACCCTGAATTTTGGGAAGTACCGAGCGCCTTATTTGCTAGGTGCCATGTTAGCCGTTGTTAATTGTTTTAATTTCATACTCGAATCCGTTCATCGTAGCATATCTTATCAAGTTGTCGTCAATACCTTTGGTAATAGCGGTTATATTATGGTTGAATTTTGACATCCCAACCCTTGTAGGTGTCAAATCTAATTTTTCGCATCGTTTTCCATTGCTTTAAAGTTCTCGACGAATTGAATCATTTGGATATAGTCTTTTACCTGAGCCAGGGCCAGGTTTTTACTGAGTATAAGGATCGCCTCGCCGTTACTTTCAAGGTGGTGAATGTTGCTGATTTCAATTAGAACCTTTAAACGCTCTGTTAAAAAGGCGTTCATCTCCTCGATGTCGTCCACTTTTACTATGTAGTCTTTGATGGCATCTTCGTAGATAACATAGTCAATATCCTTGTGCTGGGCAATGTGCAGAACCTTATCAAGTAGGTCCTTTTTTTCTATCGTAAACTTTGGAATACTATAAGGCAGTTGTAATAAACCAACCGTGGTTCGATATTCTTCAGGAATGATGTCTGCGCCTTCTTCAAACCGCACATCCATTAACCGCATATGCATGTTTTCATCATTGTCGGAAATACAGTTCACCTGCATTTCAATTGGACGTGTTTTGAAAAAATAGAACGACTGTAGGTACTCGAAGTCTTCTTCTGGTTTAAGTTCAAAATTCCAGCCGTAATTCTCTGCCATCTCCTTGAGCAGGTTCTGTCGCCGCGTTCGTGGCTCTAAAACATTGGTTTTTATTTTGGTTGCCAATGCATGATTCGTAGAAGAAATATGTTGTTCAAGCCCTTGGATTTTTAAACTGCCTCCTGCATTACGATGACTTGTTCTAAACTCATACAAGTCTTCTAGTACCGTGGAACCAACCAATCTGGTCTCTGATAAGTCAATTACAGCATCAGACCCTGATGGAATTTGTGAGAGTAGTTTTTTGATTTTTAGAATACCAAGGAAATTGGCAATTCCTCGAAGCTTAAGCAGATAGGTGCCGTTAGGATTCAAAACCAATATTGACCCAGATGCAAAGATCATTTTGAAAAAGAGCGGAATAGACACCCTGGCTAAAATTAAATGACTAAAAAGTGCCAACAACAAGCCACCCATTAAGCCGATCAACAAATTGGTATAAAGGGTGAGAACCATGGTTCCGGTAAAAAATATAAGCTGCTCAACACCATGGTTGAACACTTGCTTGAATACAGATGGCGAGGCTAGTTTGAATCCTGTATACACCAGCAAGATGGCAAATGCACAGACGGGCACTTGCTGCATTACCGGACTTAGAACCGCGATAAATAGCAGTAATATTAATCCCTGATACAGGTTTGACCATTTGGTTTTGGCACCATTGTGTACGTTTACTGTGCTTCGAATGATTACTGAAATGATGGGCAAGCCACCCAACATTCCGGCTGCTATGGTGCTGAGTCCAATCCCTGTTAAATCCTTGTCTAAGTTGGTTTTTCGCTTGTAGGGGTCGATTTTATCAATGGCTTTGGCAATTGCCAATGACTCTATACTGGTGATGATCAAGATAGAAATCACCGTTGTCCAAAACTCTATGGTATGAATTTTTGCAAAGTTGGGATACATGATGGAGTCCATAATGTTATCTGGTATGTCCAGCAATAAATGTGGTCCTACTTCATAGGGTCTACCAAAAAATGAAAGTGTATGGAGGTCATGAAAATCAAAGATGAAAACGAAGGGGATAGAAAGGGCTATTACCCACATTGGTGTGGGGAGCAGGTGAAAAAAGTGGTAGCTGATTTTGGAATGAAAAAGCAACAGAAGTAAGCCCAGTGCAGAAATGATCACTACAAAAGGGTTTGCTTGGGGAAGAAACCTTACCGCATCGATAAGATTTTGAATAATGTTAGGGCTGTCGGAATGTGTGCCCAAGGCCACATGAATTTGCTTTGCAAATATGATAATACCTATGGCGGCCAACAGTCCGTGAATGACTGAAGACTGAAAAATGTCAGCCAGACGACCTAATTTCAGTAGTCCTAAAAAGACTTGTATGGTCCCAGAAACGACTATGGCGGCCAATACATAATTAAACGCCTGACCTGTGCCATCATCCATCAGCCCAATACCCAACAGAATCACTGCAATTACACCTTTTGCCGGGCCGTTTACAGAAATATGTCCACCACGATACAAGGTCGTTACCACGCCACCAACAACAGCTGATATGATGCCAGACATTGCTGGCGCACCTGCGGCCAATGCAATCCCTAAAGACAAAGGCAGGGCAATAAGGGCAACACTTACGGCTGCGATTAAATCGCTTTGCCAGTTTTCTATCAAGCCTTTAAGCCCCGGTTTAGGCGTTATTTTTGTTTTTGTCACTTGTTCAGGGGGTATTTAACTCTACTACAACAAGGCACTAAAATATAGGAAAGTTTTGATTGTCTAAAAGACAATGATTTGCTTAGGATCGCTATAAGCCCAGCTTTTCACGAGTTATTTGAGGCTATGGTAGCTGTTGTTTCCCTACCTTTTAATAGCTCAAATGAAGTGTAATGCGTTGGGTATGATTCGTTTGCTTTTAAAAGTACTGGTTTCACTTTTACAACATTGTATACCTTCTGAGCTTTGCGGGCCTTTTCACTCTCCAAGTGGTCAAGGTATCGCAAAAATATCACTCAAGAAATCTGTACGATATAGTCCAGTTCACTGTCTGCCTCTGTGTCCTTGTAAAGTATGTTGTCTGTGTTTTTAATTCTTCGTTCTCTGGTCAGCCATGACAAAAATTCAAGCTCTTTTGGTTTTTTAGGGGCAGATTGTGTGATGGCAAAAACCAAATGTGCTTAATGTGAGGTAAGCTTTTCCGCAATGACATACAACTACATGATAAACGAAATTACGGGTGAAAGTTTCAGTAAGGGGCTGATTTGGGATGGCTAACGAAACTATTGACTAGGTTTGGTATGAACATGTCAATAGTTGATTTTGTGAAAATATTGGAGGTTAAATTCTATTCCGGTTTCTCTTAATGATTAAGAGTGTTCTTATTACTTAAGATAGGACACTGCATTCATGGCAACTGTTTAATGTCTACCGCAGGAAAGACTTAGAACATCAGGCATAAGTACTGCTTAACCAATCATGCCTCCAGCCATCGCCCGAATGAAGATGAAGCTGAAAAAAATAAAGAGTGCAATTGCTATAAGTCCGTACAGTAAGTGTTGCTTCTTTCTGCTTGTGTCGAAGTTGTAAATCGCAATTAGGCCATATAAGGGAAGATGAATACCAGTTAAGAGAACCACAGCTTTATGCATTGGATGAATTGCTGTGTACATCAATTCCCCAAAATTCGTCCTGTGCTCGAAGTAATAATCTTCAATGAGAATACCAGAAATTGTGGTTGTCACGAACAACAAGACCAGGCAGAGCAAACCTTTTGACAGTGTAGAAAACTTTCGAGATATGAACTCTTTCATTTTAACTCTTTACTCCATAGCTGTGATATTACCGAAGGTATGTAGTCTGCGAATATTCCTACTAAAAACTAAGAACTAGAAACTCGCGACTACCACCTCAACTTCCCCTTGTGCAATAAATGGCTAATGCCCAGCTTCACCAAACCATAATCCAGGCGCTCATTTAAATGCTGGTGAATGGCTTTTAGGTTTTCAAAGCTTTCCAGTTGGGCCACCGCTTGCTGCAAGTCCTTTAGGTCGTTCTTGCTTAGGTAGTGGCTTACGTCAATAGATTCTTTGCGCTCTACGAGGTAGGCCAAATGGCCGTATACCGTACCAATGTTCATTTCACGTGCACGGGCAATTTGATCTGCATCCAGTCCTTTTTCATAAAGCAGTAGGGTTTGCAAATACGTAAGGCCTGATACGCGGCCTACTTCATTATGCAATACATAATGTCTAATGGCCTTAATAAAGGCATCGCCGTACTTCTTGAGTTTAAAGTTTCCTACTCCACTTACTTCGCTCAGCTCTTCCAGAAATAATGGAGTTGTACCCGCCATTTCAGTGAGCGTGGCATCGCTAAAGATAGTATAGGCCGGTGCGTTTTCTTCCTTGGCCAGTTGCAGACGCAGCTCTTTTAAAGCACCAAATAAGCCTTCTTCTCTTTCCTGCTTTTTGGTTTTCTTGGGCTCCGCTTTTTTAAAGCCTTCATTGCTTCGGTTGAATACTACCAACTTCAAGGGCTTTTTGCCAAAGAGTACTTCATTGCCTGCTTCGGTTACTTTCAGGTTAAAATTCTCGTCGTAGGCTATTTCAATAAGGCCCAGGTTCAACATCTGGTTGATGTAGTGTTGCCATTCAAAGAAACCCAGGTCTCTGCCCGCACCATAGGTTTTCAGTTCATCATAGCCTTTGTCTATCAGGTCAGCTTTATGAGAGCCCCGCAGCACATCAATGAGCATAATCATCCCCTCTGACTCGTCCATTCGTTTCAGTGCCGAAAGGGCTTTTTGTGCCGTAATGGTTCCGTCAAAATGCTGTCGAGGCGATTTGCATACATCACAGTTGCCGCAGTCCTCTTCTAATACCTGGCCAAAGTAGCTCAGCAGTATTTTTCGTCGGCACACATCTGCCTCCGCATACTGGTGCATACGGCCCAGTTTTTCGAGGTTTACCTGAGCCATGGCTCCCTGCGAGGCAAACTGTGTCAGTATTTTAAGGTCACCGTAATTGTAATACAGTCTTGTTTCTGAGGGCAAACCATCCCGCCCGGCACGACCTATTTCCTGGTAATAGCCTTCAATATTCTTGGGCAGGTTGTAATGGATTACATAGCGAACGTTCGATTTATCGATCCCCATACCAAAGGCTATGGTAGCACATATCACTTTGGTGCGGTCGTTGATAAAGTCGTCCTGCACCTTGTTGCGTTGCTGGTGCGACAGACCGGCATGGTATACACCTGCTACTATGCCCATTTTGCCCAATACTTCCGCCAGTTTCTCCGTGTTTTTTCGGCTCAGGCAGTAGATCACTCCCGAGTCGTTGGAATAGCGGTGAATCATATTGGCTATTTGCCCATATTTCTCCTTGGCCGATAGGTTGGCTCTTACTTCCAGCGACAGGTTTTCACGGTTAAATGAACCCACCATTTCAAGCGGGTTTACCATGCCCAGCTGTTCAGCAATATCCCTGCGGGTCACCTTGTCGGCAGTAGCCGTAAGTGCCATTATGGGCAATTGGGGAAATTGCTGTTTCAGTACTTTCAGCTGTGTATACTCAGGCCTGAAATCATGCCCCCATTGGCTTACGCAATGCGCCTCGTCAATGGCTACCAGGTGCAAAGGCAGTCCCTTGAGAATGTCAACGTCGGCCATTAGTTTTTCAGGTGATATATACAGCAGGCGCAACTTATTGTTTCGTGCACGGTGTAGAATATCATAGTTCTCCGAAGAAGATAAGCTGGAGTTGATATAGGCTGCCGGTACACCGTTCTTTTCAAGGGCCTGTACCTGGTCTTTCATCAGCGAAATGAGCGGCGAAACTACCAGACACAATCCATGCGTAATTATGGGCGGCAATTGAAAGCAGATAGACTTACCACCACCAGTGGGCAGAATCAAAAGGGTATCATCCCCCTTTAATACCGATTCTATGGCTTCCTGCTGCAGCGGCCTAAAGCTATTGTAGCCAAATACATCGTCTAATGCCTTATAAATTATCGCTTTATCTACTACGGCCATAACCTTGAAAAATATGCGGCTCAAAAGTACAGGAGCCCATGTGATCAATTAAAAAAATGATTACCAAAGAAGCTTGTTTACAAATATGTATACCTGGTAAATGCCCTACTTCTCAAGGTTTCCCAAAAGGTTAAAGGTCATTCTGTGAATAGGGCTGGTGCCATGTTCGCGAATGGCCTTTCTATGCTTTACGGTGGGGTAGCCCATATTGGTATTCCAGCCATAGTACGGGTACTGTTCGTGGTAGCTTCTCATTAAATGGTCACGGTGCGTTTTAGCCAAAATAGAAGCGGCAGCAATGCTTTGGTATTTTCCATCGCCTTTAATAATGCACTCATGGGCTACATCCCGGTAAGCCTTAAAGCGGTTGCCGTCTACCAGTATCAGGTCAAAAGAAGTGGGTATCTGATCAAGCGCCACATGCATGGCTTCAAATGAAGCATTTAGAATGTTTATTTCATCAATGCGCTCATGATCCAGCAGGCCTACTGCCCAGTACTCTAGTTCGTTTTTTAAAATCTCCGCCGCCTCTTCCCGTTGCTTTTCAGAAAGCTGCTTGGAGTCGTTTAAAAATGTAAAGTTTTTACCTGGTGGAATAATGGCCGCACCAGCCACTACCGGGCCAGCCAAACAGCCGCGACCGGCTTCATCGCAACCTACTTCTATGCCCGTTTTTCCAAATCGACGCAATAGTGTAGTCACTTTCTTTTGAGGCTTTTTCACGGCCCACAAAACTAGATGCTTTGCTTAAGAAACAACATGCAAATCTCTGCTTCAATGCGGGCGCTGATGTTTTGTTGTTTGCACCGGATTTTATGATAAACCCTTCATTTGTTGGATGTGAATGATTAACTACAAAGTGTATTCGGTAAGCTCAGCGCTGTTTGATCGAGCGTAGAGATGGAGTTTACTGAGTTCTAGCGTTTTTACTCATTGTTTGTCTGTTTTTATCAGTAATCGTGAATGCTTCGCATTTGTTGGCTTTTTGGGCAATGCAAAAAGTATAGGTCAGAGAGGCTTGAATGAAAAACAACGTTTCCAGATTGACTTACTAAAGTTTGGGATGCTTTATTTTGACGACCAAAAAAGAAGGCAATAAAGATGAAAAAAGCAATCCTATTTGCACAATTCGTATTCCTGGTTGTTTTAGGCAAAAGCCAAACCATCAAAGAAACTTTTATGATGAAAGACGTTTTCACTCATAAAAGCAGTTACCGGTCATCCAATCTCGATGAATCAAGAATGCTGGAGCTAAAGCCATGTCCCCTCCCAAATGGCGACATGCTCATACCTTTCTACACACTAAAGGGCGGCCAAGCCGTGCATGTGGTTTACAACCGTTTCAATAGGCAGTTAGAGCTTGAAGAAAAGCTCTGGGTGAAACTGGATGAGGATGCTTCGTTAGTAGGAACACATGCCACAGAAACGCATTTGTACCATCTGTTTACTACTAAAAAGGGCAACTACAAGCTGGTGGAGCTCAACCTCAGTACACTTGAAATAAGTGAAAAAGAAGGAGCTTTTCCAGCGGGTGTAATGGAAGCTGATTTATTTCAAATTGACAAGCTTCTTTATTGTGTTCTTTCTCTATCAAACAAGATTCAAGTACACAAAATTGACCTATCAGGAGCTGGAGAAACGGCATTGATAAAAACCATCGGCTCGGGCACAGGAAGGGTACTTAATGTGCAACAGCTGTACGGACAATTGGCCGTTTCATTTGCGCTGGAGCCCATTCATTTAAAAACGAAAATTGCGTTTTTTGAAAAGGGTGAAATGGTAGGGGAGGTTCTGGATGTATACCGTATGCTGCCCAAAAAGGTATCAGACCTTAGCCTCTTTGAGCAGGGGGATGGAAGTTATTTGCTGGTAGGCGCCTATTGTGAAACAAACGGACAATACGTGTCGGGCATTTTCAGGGCAAGGCTGCATGAACAGAAAATTGAAGAGTATAAGGAATGGGCCTTTCACGACATATTTAAGGAAGATAAAATTGAGGGATATAGTCGCAAGGGTTATTTCATACGTCTGCAACCCGTTCAGCAAATGGCCGAGGGTTACCTGGTAATAGCTGAGCGTTTTATCAATGCTCCCCTGGCGAATGTATCAATAGGTATGAAGGAAAATTACTTTGATCATGAAAGCTATCAAAGCACTCATTTTGCACTTATTACCCTAAAGGAATCCGGCGAATTAAATTGGGGAGATGCTTACCCCATTAAAAAGCCCGGGGCCAAAAATGCAGGTACCATACGCATTGCGAGCAGAAGTCCTGAGCCTATTGTGAACGCGCGTACCATGGGCGATACCTTGCTGGTAACTACTATGAACACAAGAAATGTAGTGGGTAGGTGTTTGTCTACCAAAGGAAAACGAATTCCCTATTTCACTGTAAAGGATGCATTGGTACCGGGTTTTGGCAGCAGCGCGGTAGATCTGGATCAAAACAAAAACGAGATAGGTATTACTGCGGATCACGTTCATTGGTACGGCGACTGCCTGTTTGTATATGGAATGTTTTTCTATGCCGACAGGGGAGAGATGGATTTGTCAAAGTTCAAACCAGGTTTTTTTGTTTCCAAATACGACCTTACCAGCGATTCGCTTGAATAAGGCAAACAATGAAAGTGCACGGGTGCCCAGTTTTTTTACATTTGCTCAGCATTAAATGTTGATTGCATGCACGAGGAAATTAAGACCTATATAGAGGGAAATAAAGAACGTTTTCTTGAAGAACTGAACGACCTGCTGAGGATCCCTTCAGTAAGTGCCGATCCTGAGTTTAAGGATGATGTTTTTGAAGCAGCTGAGTTCATCAGTATGCGCTTGAAGGAAGCCGGAGCCGATAATATTGAGATTTGCCCTACTGCGGGGTATCCTATTGTATATGGCGAAAAAATTATTGATCCGGCCAAACCTACCGTGCTTGTATACGGACATTACGACGTACAGCCAGCCGACCCTTATGAGCTTTGGACTTCACCTCCTTTTGAGCCTGTGGTAAAAGATGGTAAGATTTACGCCCGGGGAGCTTGTGACGACAAAGGCCAGATGTACATGCACATTAAAGCCTTTGAAATTATGATGAAGAACAATAGTCTTCCTTGTAATATCAAGTTTATGATAGAAGGTGAAGAAGAAGTGGGCTCAGCCAATCTTGGTACCTTTATTAAAGAAGAAAAGGAGCGTCTTAAAGCGGATGTAATTCTTATATCTGACACTTCAATGCTGGGTAATGAAACACCTAGTATTACGGTAGGGCTTAGAGGACTTGCCTATTTAGAAGTGGAAGTAACAGGACCTAACAGAGACCTTCACTCAGGAGTATATGGTGGTGCGGTTGCCAACCCAATCAATGTGCTTTCAAGAATGATAGCTTCTCTTCAGGACGACAATGGTAAGATTACCATTCCAGGGTTCTATGACGATGTATTGGCAGTGCCAGCAGAAGAGAAGGAAGCCATGAAAAACATTCCTTTTGACCTGGATAGCTACAAAGCCCATCTGGATATTGATGCCATTGGCGGAGAACAGGAGTATTCAGTGTATGAGAAAACCTCAGTTCGGCCTACACTTGATGTAAATGGTATTTGGGGTGGCTACATTGGCGAAGGAGCCAAAACCGTTTTGCCTTCTTTAGCATCAGCTAAAATATCAATGCGCCTGGTGCCCAATCAGGATTCTGAGAAAATAACCAAACAGTTTCAAGATCATTTTGAAGCCATAGCACCAGATACGGTGAAGGTAAAAGTAACCCCTCACCACGGTGGCGAGCCTGTAGTGGTTCCTGTAGATTTAACTGAGTACCAGGCTGCCAGTAAGGCCTACGAAACTACTTTTGGTAAAACACCAATACCTGTAAGGAGTGGCGGTTCTATACCCATTGTAGCTCTGTTTGAAGATGTACTGGGACTTAAATCTATCATGATGGGATTTGGATTGGATAGCGATGCCATTCATTCACCCAACGAAAGTTTTGGAGTATTCAATTTCCTGAAAGGGATTGAAACCATTCCATTGTTTTTTGAGAACTATTCTCAAATGAAATAAGATACATCACCAGTTGGTATAGAAAGGGCTTCCGAAGGGGAGCCCTTTTTTCGTATTTGTAATTGATGCGAAGCCAAAGCTGTTCCGATTAGGACAAAAAAAATGAGCGAAGAAGGGCTTCCTCTTCGCTCATCTGATTTTTAGATAGGCAATAAATAGCCCATCAAAAGGCTAAGCCTGGAAAAATACTATGGAGCTATAACAACGTCGGCCTGGGTAGATCCATAACTGGTCCAGGTAGCCGTGCCCAGGCTGGTACAGGTAGTTACAGAAGCGGTAGTACTTGTGGGCCCCACAGTACCTGTAGTGCCTGAAGGCGCTGTAAATGAATACACTCTTACCCATACCACTTCCCAGCCCGCTGGTGGCGTGTATGTACTTGAGCTCATAGTACCCACGCCCGTTAGCGGAGTACCCGCCCATTGATTGGTACTGTTGTTGTAAATGCTCACAGTGTAGTACATGTCGCACTGCGTTACATTTTTCACAGTAGTAGTTTGGGCATGGGCTGAGCCGGCTAGTAAAAACGCGGCTGCGAACAAGAAGGGGACAACTAAGGTTTTGAGATTCATACAGATTGAATTTAGGGTTACTTGTTTACAGTGAACTCCTGCAAACTCGTGAATCCCCCAGGGCTGCTTACATCAAACCAATAGACGGCAGAACCTGGCTAACAAGTGGCGATTGGAAACTAATAAAGCCTAAGACTCCTTGTGCAAATGCTCGTAGTAAAACTTAATGATACCCGCAACATCGTGCACATCAAGCTTTTGATAAATACTCTTCTTATGGTCTCGTATGGTGTGGTACGAAATTTTTAAGGCTTGAGCCAGTGCATCGTCGTTGTGCTCATGAGCCACCATATGCTTAATTACTTCAGTTTCCCGTGGTGTTAGTTTGCGCTTATTGAGCTGGTATACGTTGATGTTGTTGCGTTCAAAAAACTCGTTCTTCTTTCGCAGTTTGTCCACTATATCCTGGCTGTAATAAGTCTTTCCGGTTTTTATCGTTTCTACTGCACGTTCAATATCGTGAAGCTGTGCCGACTTTACCAGGTATCCGTTCACCTTAAGCTTTTCAGCTTTGGCCAGTAAATGGTCGCTATCAAAAGTGGATAGAATTACCACCTTGGTATTAGGGTAGTCAGTCTTAATCCGTTCGCATACATCAAAGCCATCAAAACCAGATTTGAGCATCAGGTCAACAAAGGCCATGTCAAATGACATAATGCTCATGCTCTCTTCAAATGCCACATAAGACTTTGCCCACTTCACTGTATATCCTTTATCCAGGCAGTATTGAGACAGACTTTGAGCAAAGAGCGGATGGTCTTCAACAATTAATACCTTCATGAATTGATTTTTTTTGAATTTTTTTTCAATTCGGTAAAGGTATTTCCACGTAAACCTGAGTTCCTATCCCTTGATTAGGGGATATGGTGAGCCTTCCTCCAAGCTCTGCCACCCGTTGCTTAAGGTTCGTAAAGCCAATACCATCATGATGCTCATCAGGTGCAAAGCCAAGGCCATTGTCCACTACCTGAAGACTACAATATCCCTGTTCAATTTCAAACTCAAAACGAGCTTCAGATGCCATAGCGTGTTTTAGGATGTTGGTCATCAGTTCTTGAACAGTTCGGTATATGCTTATTTGTATTTCCTGCGAAAAAGAGGGCAGCCCTTCATCAGGAAGTTTCAAATGAATTATAAGCCCATCAGCGCCATCAAAATTGGAAAGGAAGTGAGCAATGCTCTCTTCAAGGCTTTGGAAATCAAGTGCTACTGGAGCCAGTTGGTGTGATAAACTTCTAAGATCGTGAGTGATTTTTGAAAGAGACTCCCATACCGAATGGTCGTTATTGGCTTTAGAAGCTTTCAATTGAACGGCTGCAATGGCCGGGGTGATGCCGTCATGTAGTTCACGGCTAATACGGGTGCGTTCCTTTTCCTGTGCCTGTACCTTGGCCTTAAATGTGTTCAGTTCCTGTTCTTTTTTCACGGAGTGAACTTCTGCTTTATGGGCCTTTTCGCGTTCCGCAAGTAGTCGGTCCTTAGCGCGTCGTTTATTGAGTTGGTATGCCGTTACAGCTATTGCCAAAAGCAGCAATAAGATAGATGCTATGGAAGCGAAAAGGGTCCTTTGTTTTTGTTCTTTGTTTAGTTCCTCGCTTAGAGCAACTTGCTTTTTGTAATCTTCAATTCTTTCCTTTTTTCTTTCGCTCTGAAATTCAGCATGTGTGTTTTGTATTTCCCTGAGTATACTTTCATTAAAGACTATGTTCTGAAGCCTTGTGAACTCTTTGAACATTTCCAGTGATTTCCTGTCGCCCTTTTCTTCTAATTCCAGTACAAGAAGCATTTGCACAGCATGCAGGTTCACATCCTTGGCACCTATTCTTTGGGATACTTGTTGAGCTTTTTCTGCATAGAATTTTGCACTGTCAGCCATACGATTGTCCATATGGAACTGTGCCAGCTTATCCCATGTTTCGGCAAATCCGTTTTGATCTAAGATTTTGTTTTGGAGCCGTTTACTGCGGTGGAAATAGTACAAGGCCGAATCATTATTACCAATTTTCCAGTGAGTTTCTGCTTTTTGCACAAATGTGTGAAACAGGCTCCCGTCGTTATCTGCCAGTTTGTTAACTCTTGCTGCGTTTCTTAAGAATACAAAAGCGCTATCGTGGTTTCCATACCTGAGATGAGTTAATCCAAGGTTATTGAGCATTTTCCCTATTCGCAGGGTATCCGGAATTTCCTTTGATAGACGCAAGGAGTTTCTAAAACATGTCAATGCCTGATCAAAGTTCTGTGTGGCCAAATGAACGAGGCCAAGAGTGGTAATGCAGCTAAGTATATCTACTTTCTTGTCAGTTTTCTTGAGCTCTTTAAGAGCTGCCATACTTTGTGTTGTTGCCAGGCCATAATTGGCTGATTTGTAATTGACTATTGCTAGATTTAATGAAGTGTGAGCAGCTTCATATGGATAGGCCAATTCGTTAAACAATTCGAGTGACTCACCCATGACTTTTCGAGCTGAGTCCAGTTCTCCTAATTCTGAAAGAAGAAAGCCTATGTTAGACAGGACGTCTGCTCTATCAAGTTTTGAGTCTTCTTCTGGAATAAGCTTCTGAAGTTTTCTATAAAAACGGAGTCCTTTTTTTGTATCTCCTTCTTTAGCATATAGCTCTGCCAACATGTTGTAGATGTTGTACTTGTCAGCGTAGGTTAAGCTTGAATTATGCTCGTGTAGGGCCAATTCACCGTTCGAAATTCGGTCCAAGACCGTTAGAGAATCATTCCATAAATTATCAATTAAATGGTCCTTATTGCCTTGAGCCGTTGAAAGAAACGGAATGAATAGCAGAATAGAAAAAAATAGCTTGCCTAACACTTGGTAAATAGAGAAAGGACCAATAATAGGCCCTTTCTCT
>ENA-OWNT01001343-OWNT01001343.1-seawater-metagenome-genome-assembly--contig:-NODE-1343-length-31673-cov-15.616660_pt1 | contig 31673 bp, 30 predicted proteins | sample MGYA00238136_ERZ651165 | MGnify/ENA primary metagenome ERZ651165 (study PRJEB26861, sample SAMN08777766) | seawater metagenome | isolation source: coastal seawater | place: USA: Florida | collected...
GTCGGCTCCCTCCTGCTCTACACCCCGGTGGTCCACCCGGCCGAGTTCGACGTCGCGATCGCCTACCTGATCCGCCGCCTCGAAGAAGGCGCCAGCCAGGACAACTTCATGTCCGCGGTCTTCGAACTCAGCGAAAACGAATCCCTCTTCGAGCGTGAGAAGCAGCGCTTCCTCGCCTCCCTCGCCAAGCTCGACGACGAGGTCCCGCCGCCGAACCGCCGGCAGAACCGCGCCCTCCCGGCCGCGCCGCTGCCGCGCGGCTCGTTCGAAAACACCCCGGACACCGATCCGTCGCTGCCCGCGAACCGCGACTGGGGCCGCGCCATCCTGGGCCGCGTGACCACTTCCACGCTGGGCAACGCCGCCGTCGAGGCCGCCATGATCAACGACGAGGCGACCCTGAACGCGGTCATCGACACCGCCATCGAGAAGGGGAAGGCCTGGGGTGCACTCTCCGGCGCCGAGCGGGCCGAGATCCTGCACCGCGCCGGCGACGTCCTCGAAGCCCGCCGCGCCGACCTCCTCGAGGTCATGGCATCCGAGACCGGCAAGACGATCGACCAGGGCGATCCCGAGGTCAGCGAGGCCGTCGACTTCGCGCACTATTACGCCGAATCGGCCCGGAAGCTCGACGACGTCGACGGCGCCACGTTCGTCCCGGCCAAGCTCACCGTCGTGACGCCGCCATGGAACTTCCCGGTCGCCATCCCGGCCGGCTCCACGCTGGCCGCCCTGGCCGCCGGCTCCGCCGTCGTGATCAAGCCGGCCAAGCAGGCCCGGCGCAGCGGTGCCGTGATGATCGAGGCCCTCTGGGAGGCCGGCGTCCCCCGCGACGTCCTCACCATGGTCCAGCTGGGCGAGCGGGAACTCGGCCGGCAGCTGGTCTCCCACCCGGCCGTTGACCGCGTCATCCTGACCGGCGGCTACGAGACCGCCGAGCTGTTCCGGTCCTTCCGCAAGGACCTGTCCCTGCTGGCCGAGACCAGTGGCAAGAACGCCATTATCGTCACCCCCAGCGCGGACCTGGACCTCGCGGCCAAGGACGTGGCGTACTCCGCGTTCGGCCACGCCGGCCAGAAGTGCTCCGCCGCGTCACTCGTGATCCTGGTCGGATCGGTGGCCAAGTCCAAGCGCTTCCACAACCAGCTGATCGACGCCGTCACCTCGCTGAAGGTCGGCTACCCGGAAGACCCGACGAGCCAGATGGGCCCGATCATCGAGCCCGCCAACGGCAAGCTCCTCAATGCCCTGACCACCCTCGGCGAGGGCGAGACCTGGGCCGTGGAACCGCGGAAGCTGGATGACACCGGCAAGCTCTGGAGCCCCGGCGTGCGCTCCGGCGTCCGGCGCGGATCCTACTTCCACCTCACCGAGTTCTTCGGGCCCGTCCTGGGCGTCATGACCGCGGAGACCCTCGAGGAGGCCATCGCGATCCAGAACCAGATCGACTACGGCCTCACCGCGGGCCTGCACTCGCTCAACAGCGAGGAGCTCGGCCTCTGGCTGGACACCATCCAAGCCGGCAACCTCTACGTCAACCGCGGCATCACCGGCGCAATCGTCCAGCGCCAGCCCTTCGGCGGCTGGAAGAAATCCGCCGTCGGCGCCGGCACCAAGGCCGGCGGACCCAACTACCTCGTCGGCCTCGGCGAATGGGTCAGCAAGCCCAGCACCGCCGGTGGCACCCCGGCCGCGGCTCCCGCGCACTCGGGAGTCCGCCGGATCGAGGACGCCGCCAAGGGCTTCCTGACAGCCGAGGAACTCGCGCCGCTGCAGCGCGCTCTGGCCTCTGACGCCCGGGCCTGGGCCGAGGAGTTCGGCATCGCCAAGGACGTCTCGGGCCTCAGCGCCGAACGCAACGTCTTCCGCTACCGCGCGCTGCCTGTTACGGTCCGCCTCGCGGAAGGCGAGTCGCCCGCCGACCTCGTCCGGACCGTCGCGGCCGGTGTCCTCGCCGGGTCCGCCCTGACGGTCTCCACCGCCGTCGAACTGCCCGCCCAGCTGCGCGCCGTCCTGTCCGGACTCGGCATCACCGCCACCGTGGAGAACGACGCCGACTGGCTCGCTTCCGCCGGCACGCTCGCCGCGGCGGGCAAGCTCTCCGGCGCCCGGATCCGGCTGATCGGCGGGGACCCGAAGGCGCTGGCCGAGGCCACGGGCGGCCGCCCGGACCTGGCCGTCTACTTCCACCCGGTCACGGAGGCCGGCCGCGTGGAGCTGCTGCCGTTCCTGCACGAGCAGGCCATCAGCATCACGGCGCACCGCTTCGGCACGCCCAACCACATCTCGGACGCGCTCATCTAGCAGGGAACTGCTAAAACCCTGGCCCGGGCGTGCTAAAACGCCGTCGCCGCTGTGCAGGCACCGTAAGGTGCGGCATGGCGGCGACGGCGTTTAAAGGCGAAGGCGTTAGGGCGTTTGCGGCGGGGGCGTTATCTGCAGCGGCTAAGCGGCGCGCCGCCTAGCCGAAGTACCAGCCCGGCGGGACCCAGGAGGCAGGGACCGCGTGGGCGGAGAAATCATCGCACCCCGAGCAGAAGTAGGTGACCTCGCCGAGTTTGCTGACCGAGCCGTCCCGGCGGTGCGTGGCGGGGACAAAGGTCTCCAGGTAAATGAACTCGTCCGTGCCGCAGCGTTCGCAATACGGGCTGGCAACATATTCGGACTCCGCCAAAGTGGCGGGGCGCATTCCCCGGCGGTCCGGGCTGCCGTGCTGGGCGGTACTGACATGCTGAGCCGGGCCGGCGTGCTGAACGGCAGCGCCGGGGTGGTGCATTGCCGCTGCCGGGTGCGCTGGCGCGATTCCCGGATGGGCGGCCTTCGACGCGCGGGCTGAAGCGGCTACGGGGACACGTGAGTGGTTGATGGCTGGCATCATTGTCGGCCTATCCCGAACGCCTCGGCGCCAGCCATGCGGCAGCAGCGCGGACAGCGTTCGATTTTTCGAATCGTTGTCGTGGGCCTCTGCTTGACCTCGAACAGTTGATCTTAGGTAGTGTCAGGATAGATGAAGTACTTGCATCGTTCAATGGTCAAGTAAGTAGTCCTCCCCGTGCAGGTAGCTGTTTGCGTAAGTACCGTGAAGCACCCGGGGCCGCGCCGGGCCTCAGACGGCCCTTCAGGCGCCCCCTCAGACGCCGCCTCAGGCCGGGCGCTTCAGGGTCCGGCCCACGATCGCCTGGGTGAGGGCGTCGATCACCTCGGTATTGGCCAGCGGGTTGCGGATGAGGGTGAAATCGACATCGCCTACGGCCGGCAGATCGAAGCGGCGGGTGATGATTTTCAGGTCGTCCGGCACCAGGGAGGACGGCATGACCGCCACCCCGATGCCGGCCCGGACGGCGGCCAGCACGCCGCTGATTTGCCGCGTGGTGCAGGTGATCCGCCAGGTCCGGCCGGTGGACTCGAGGGCATCGATCGCAAGCTTCCGGCTGAGGCTGGGGGAGGGATACGCGATCAGTGGAACCGGATCGGCCGGATCCAGCACGGTCTGTTCCTGTCCGACCCAGGCGAAGGCATCCTGCTGGACCACGGTCCCGTCCTTGGCCCCGGCCACCCACTTTACAAAGACAAGGTCCAGCTGCCCGGCGTTCAGGCGCTTGTAGAGCTGGTCGCTCTGACCCACCGTGAGCTCGAGGTTGATCTGCGGATAGATCTGCCGGAACTCCCGGAGGATGCGGGGCAGCCCGGTGATGGCGAGGTCGTCGGCCGTGCCAAAGCGCAGGCGGCCGCGCATGGCGGAACCGGAGAAATAGCGGGCGGCGGCGTCGTGCGCTGCCAGGATGTTCCGGGCAAACCCGGCCATGGCGTCGCCGTTATCCGTCAGCCGCACGTCCCGGGTGTCCCGGGCGACGAGCACCCGCTTGGCGGCGGACTCAAGCTTGCGCACATGCTGGCTGACGGTCGGCTGGGCCAGGCCGAGGCGTTCTGCGGCCTTGGTGAAACTCAGGGTTTCGGCCACGGCCAGGAACGAGCGGAGCTGGGCGGGTTCGAACATGAGGGTCTCCCGGATCGGGCGCCGCGGACGGCGTATTGCGTTCTGTAATGCGAGTTATGCGGTGAATAGGCTTCCATGATCACTCGGGGCCAGCCTAGCGTTAAGTCCATCCCACTCACCCGCTCTTTTGAGGACTTTTCCGTGGCTCCCCCTCCGCCGCTAGAGGCGAACGCAGCTTCCCTGCCGGACACCATCACCCAACCAATCGCCGTCGTCAACGAGCGCCTGCCGTGGCGCCATACGTTTATTTCGCTGAAGGTCCGCAACTTCCGCATCTTCGCGATCGGCCACTTCATCGCCGTGATCGCGCTCTGGATGCAGCGGATCGCCCAGGACTGGCTGGTGCTCCAGCTCTCCGGTTCCGTCACCGCCGTCGGCATCACCGTGGCCTTGCAGTTCCTGCCGTCCCTGTTCCTCGGCCCGTGGGCAGGGATGATGGCGGACCGCTTCCCGAAGCGGAAGATCCTCATGCTGTGCCAGTCGGTGGCCGCCGTACTGGCCGCGGTCCTTGCCGCGCTGGCCCTGAGCCAGCGGATCGAGGTCGGGCACGTCTATGTGATCGCCCTGATCCTGGGCTTCGTGACCGTGCTGGACCAGCCGGCCCGCCAGGTGTTCGTCAACGAACTCGTCGGCCCCGGCTACCTGCGCAACGCGATCAGCGTGAACTCCACGATTTTCCAGCTCGGCGGCCTGATCGGTCCGGCGCTGGCCGGGCTTCTGTTGACCGCCGTTGGTGCAGGCTGGGCCTTTGCCGCCAACGCGGTGGCCTGCTGCTTCACGGTGGCGATGCTCCTGAGCCTCCGCAGGGACCAGCTGCATGTCAGCGTCCCGGTCCCCAAACGCCGGGGCATGCTGAGGGAAGGGCTGGACTACGCTCTCAGCAAGCCCACGATCTACTGGCCCTGGCTGATGGCCGGGTTCGTCGCGGTGTTCGCGATGAGCCTGCCGGTGCTGCTGGCCGCGTTCGCCGACCACGTGTACGACGCCGGTGCCGGCGGCTACGGCCTGCTCAACACGCTCGTGGCCCTCGGGGCGCTGGCCGGCGCCGTTACCTCGGCCCGGCGGCGCGCACTGCGGCTGCGCTCGGTGGTCCTGGGTGCCGGGATGTACGGGCTCATGCTCTGCCTGGCATCCCGGGCCCCGTCCATGCCCTGGTTCGGCGCGGCGATGGTGCTTGCCGGCTTCTGGTGCCTGATGTTCCTCACGGCCGCGAACCAGCTGGTCCAGGTCAGCGCCAACCTGGCGATCCGCGGGCGCGTCATGAGCCTGTACATCATGGTGCTGATCGGCGGTCAGGCAATCGGCGGCCCGATGATCGGCTGGCTCGCCGAGCACACGGACCCGCACACCGCTGTCCTGATCTCCGGGGGCGTGCCGATGCTGGCCGCCGCGACAGTCGCCGTCGTCCTGGCACGGCGAGGGCAGCTCATGCTCAAGGTTGACCTGAAGGACCGCCGCCGGCTGCTGCGGATCGTCCGGACCCAGGGCCGGCAGGTGGGCGCCACGCCGTAGGTTTCCGCAACGATTTCGGACAGCCGCGACGAAAAAGGACAGCCGCTGCGTGGATCCCCTCGCAGCGGCTGTCCTTTTTCGTCGCGCAAATCCGGGAGACGTGCGGAACGTCGGCTCTACTCCACCGGCAGGGGCAGGTGCGGGTACTCCGGCTCCCGCTGCTGGAACTGCAGCACATCCGGGTTCTGGACCACGCCGTCGCGGATTTCGATCGCGCGGCGGATGGTTTCGTTCGCGCTCCACGCTTCGGGGCCCGCGACCACGGTCTCGAGGAACGGCAGCAGCGCCTCGCTGATCTCCCAGCTGGAGGAATTCCAGAGGTAGGAGGGGCTGTGGTCCACGGCGTAGTAGTCGATGTGGTCCCCGACCTTGAACATCGGCTCGGCGAAGGTGGTGGTCTTCGCCCAGCTGAAGCCCATGCCCTCGTCGCAGGAAACGTCCACGATCAGGCTGCCGGGCCGGAAGGCGTCCAGATCCTCGGTGCGCAGGTAGGTCAGCGGCGCGTTGGGGTCCTGCAGGGTGCAGTTCACCACGATGTCCCGCTCGGCGAGGAACGGCGCCAGCGGCACGCGCCCGCGCTCGGTGATGACCTCACTGAGGAACGGGGCCTCGTTGTCGTGGTCGAACTGAGCAATCCGGACGGAGTGAATGGGTGAGCCCACCGCGGCAACACCGCGGTTGGTCAGCACCTGCACGTCGTGGACGCCGTGGGCGTTCAGGGCCGTGACCGCGCCGCGCGCCGTTGCGCCGAAGCCGATGACGACGGCGCTCAGCCGGCGGCCGTAGTCCCCGGTGGAGCCGGTCAGGGCCAGGGAGTGCAGCACGGAGCAGTAGCCGGCGAGCTCATTGTTCTTATGGAACACGTGAAGGCCGAAGCCGCCGTCGCTGGCCCAGTGGTTCATGGCCTCGAAGGCGATCAGTGTGAGTTTCTTGTCGATGGCCAGCTGGGTGATGGCCCGGTCCTGCACGCAGTGCGGCCAGCCCCAGAGGACCTGCCCGTCACGGAGTTCGGCGAGGTCTTCGGGCTGGGGCTTGGGCAGAAGGACGACGTCGGCGTCCGCCAGCAGCTGCTCCCGCGATGCGATGCGCCCCACAAGAGGCGCGAGGTGCTCGTCCGAAACGCCGAAACGCTCGCCGTAGCCTTCCTCAAGGATCAGCCGGCCCCGGATCTCCGGCGCGATGCGGTCCAGGTGCAGGGGGTGGATGGGGAGGCGTCGCTCGTCCGGCTTCCGCGTGCTGGCGAGGATTCCGAGGGTGAGGTGGTTCGGGGAACCGGTCACTTCTTTTTGGCGCTCGCCGTCTTCGTGGCTGTCACCTTGTCGAGGGAGCTGGCCGGCGCTGAAGCGGCCCTCTTGTCAGCGCGCTTTTCCTTGATGGATTTGCCGGATTTCTTGGATGCTGCTTGACGGGGGGATTTGTCAGCCATGATTGCTCCTGTAGCGGAACCGAAGAGGTTCCTGACTTCTGACGATACAGGTAGCAACCTAATGGCAGCCCGGGGGAGCGGCGCGGAAACGCGGGAGATGAGTGGAGCGGCTGACGGGAATCGAACCCGCGTATCAAGCTTGGGAAGCTAGCGCTCTACCATTGAGCTACAGCCGCAGTGGGACCGTCCAAGGTGCTGGACTTTGCCCCGGTGAAACAACGAGATTTACATTACCCCAGTCTGGCCATGAGGCTGAACACGCCACGTCCGCGCGTTGCCTGTCAACGGCCGTGCGTTGTCCGCGTCCGTGCCTGGTCCGCACTTGGTCCGAGCGTGTGGGGTGTCGCCGTAACACTCTTCCCCGTCCCATAACTCTTCGGACACTCTTCGGCGAAAGCCCGTCACGAGACCCGGGACCGCGGCCCGTGCTGTCTATCCTGAAATGGTTAGCTGCAGTTCCGGGGAAGCGGGCTACACCCATTAGCCGTCCGCCGAGCAAGGATTTCCGTGGCATTCGCAGAGTATGACGTCATCATTCACCGTGACGCCATGAGCGTTTACAACTTCCTCCTGGACCCGGGACACCTGCCGCTGTGGCGGGAAGGGGTCCGGAGCGTTGAACTGCTCTCCGGCGCCGCCGGCACCAAGGGTGCCGTGTACCGGCAGACGGTGGCCGGTCCCGCCGGACGCCCGGTGGCGGCGGATTTCGAAATCATTGAGGCCCGGCCAGGCGCGGAGATCCAGTACCAGGTCATCGTCGGGCCGGCCCGGCCGCACGGGGGCTACTACCTGAGCACGGAGGGTCCCAGCACACGCGTCCGCTTCGCCCTGAACTGCGAGCCCAAGGGATTCCTGGTCCGCGTGACCAACCCGTTCCGCCGGCGAATGAAGGCCGAGGTCGGCCAGCTCGAGCGGCTCAAGTCCATCCTGGAAGATATGCCCGCCACGGAATAGACAAGGCGGGGAGTAGATGAGGGCGGGGCATAGAGAGGCCTGGTAGTCGAGAGGCCGGCGAAGCTGGCGCCCGCGGCAGCTGGCGGGGAGTCGCCGGTCCCGCATCGCGGCTGGCACATCGCGGCTCACCGGAAAGTAACACTGGGCGGCTGCGCCGGTCCGTGAAGCCGGGCCTCGCCCCGTGCGGTATTTTTGAACCTGTGCTGATCTCTGACCGCGACATCCGAACCGAAATCGACTCCCAGCGGATTGTCCTGGAACCGTTCGACTCCGCCATGGTCCAGCCGTCCTCTGTGGACGTCAGGATCGACAAGTTCTTCCGGCTGTTCGACAACCACAAATACGCCCACATTGACCCGGCCGAGGAACAGCCGGAGTTGACCCGCCTGGTGGAGGTGGAATCCGGGGAGCCGTTCATCCTGCACCCGGGCGAGTTCGTCCTCGGCTCCACGTACGAGACCGTGACGCTTCCGGATGACATTGCCGCCCGCCTTGAGGGCAAATCCTCGCTCGGCCGGCTCGGCCTCCTGACGCACTCCACGGCGGGCTTCATCGACCCCGGATTCTCCGGTCACGTGACGCTTGAGCTGTCCAACATGGCCACCCTGCCCATCAAACTGTGGCCGGGCATGAAGATCGGCCAGCTGTGCTTCTTCCGGCTTTCCTCCGCCGCGGAGCACCCGTACGGGTCCGGGGAGTACGGCAACCGTTACCAGGGCCAGCGCGGCCCCACGGCCAGCCGAAGCCACCTGAATTTCCACCGCACCGACATCTAGTACCGACATCCAGCACCGGCCTCGGCGGCCGCAAACCCGGCCGCAAACGCGCCCGTAAACCCGGCCTGTGCAGTCCGTGGCGGCCTTACGCCGGGCCGGTGGTCCGGACGGCAGGCCGTCTGACCGGACGGCGCAGCAGCCGGACGACGGGTTCCACGAACCGCGCCGCCAGCGGACCCACGATCGCCATGATCAGGACATAGGCGGTGGCGAGGGCCGCCAGATCCTGGGGCACCACGCCGGAGGCAACGGCAAGGCCGGCGATGACTATGGAGAACTCGCCGCGCGCGATCAGTGCGGCTCCCGCCCGGAAACGGCCGGGAATTCCAATCCCGGTGCGTTTGGCCGCCCAGTATCCGGTGATCATCTTGGTGGCCGCCGTCACCAAGGCCAGCAACAGCGCCCAGCCGAGGACCGGCGGGATGGACCGCGGGTCCGTGTTGAGGCCAAAAACCACAAAGAAGATCGCCGCGAAGAGGTCCCGGAGCGGCTCCAGGATGCGGGTGGCGCTGTGGGCCGTGGCCCCGGAAATGGCGATGCCGAGCATGAACGCGCCCACAGCCGCGGAAACCTGCATGGCGGCCGCGAGCCCCGCGACGAGAAGTGCCGCGCCGAGCAGATTGAGCAGGAAGACCTCGGAGTTCTCGCTGTGCACGGCTTTGGACACGTGGTGGCCGTGCCGCAGCGCCACCAGCAGGACCAGGCTGATGACGGCCAGGGAGATGCCCACGGTCTGCAGGCCCAGTATGAAGCTGACGCCGGCCAGCGTGGCGGTCAGGACCGGCAGGTACACGGCCATGGCGAGGTCCTCGAAGACCAGGATGGATAGGACCACCGGGGTTTCCCGGTTGCCGATCCGGCCGAGATCGGTGATCACTTTCGCCGCGATCCCGGACGATGATATGTAGGTCACGCCGCCCATCACCATGGCTCCCACGACGCCCCATCCCAGCATCAGGGCGAGCCCTGCGCCGGGCAGGAAATTGAGTAGAAGGTCCAGGACGCCGGCCTGCCAGGACCGCCGCAGTCCGTTGACGAGCTCGGCCGCCGTATATTCCAGCCCAAGCATAAGCAGCAGGAGGATCACGCCGATCTCGCCGGAAAGATGGGCGAACTCGTGCATTCCTTCGAGCTTGACGAGGCCTCCGGCCCCGAAGAACAGCCCGCCCACCAGATAGAGCGGAATGGGCGACATGCCGATCCGCCCGGCCAGTCTGGCCAGCAGGCCGAGACAGAAGACGACAGCCCCCAGCTCGATCAGGGTCAGTGCGAGCGGATCCATGCCGCTTATCCGTTGCGAAGAATGCTGGCCGCCGTATCCAGGCCTTCTTGTGTTCCCACCGCAACGAGGAGGTCGCCGGGATGCAGGACCAGGTCAGGTCCCGGGGAGGGGACGACCTCGCCTTCGCGCATAATGGCCACAATCGAGACCCCGCTGCGGGTCCGGATGCACGCCTTGCCCATCGGCTGGTTCTGGAAGGGCGATTCGGCGCTGATCGAGAACTGGCGGGTGACGATGCCCGGGATTTCCCGGTGGGCTTCCGAGAGTTGCATGGCGATGCGCTGGCCGCCCAGGAGGTTGCCCAGGGCGGCGGCCTCGTCCGCGGTCAGCGGGATGGAAGCCTGGCAGGTGTCAGGATCGTCCCAGGTCGAGACGATGAGTTCAGTCTGGCCTTCCCGGTATTCAACCACGCCGATCCGGCGTCCCGAGGCAGTCATGAAGTCCTTGCGCCGGCCGAGGCCGGGGAGGTCCGTCTCATCCACGTTCATATCCTCAGCCTAGTGCGGGAACGGGATTTTCGGACGACTCAGGCCGCGGGGACGACGGCGATTTCGGCCTTGTCCGGAGCCTTGACCGGCAGGAGGACGAGCAGTCCCGCCAGCAGCACCACCATGATGCCCAGAATGCCCCAGCGCTGGGCCTCGCCGGTGGCCACGAACGGGGTGGCGACGGCGATGCACAGGGTGAAAAGGGCTGGTGCGAGGAAGCTCACGGCCCGGCCCGTGGTGGCGTAGAGGCCGAAGAGCTCGCCGGATTCGCCGTGCGGGGCGAGCCGGGCCAGGTACGCGCGGGAGGAGGACTGGGCGGGGCCCACGAAGAGGCAGAGCAGCAAGCCGAATGTCCAGAACGTGGTGGTCCCGGCCCAGTTCCGGCCGAAGAATTCGTAGCTTTCGTTGCCGAGTACCAGGATCGCGGTCCCCGCGAGCAGCAGGCCGGCCAGGGACGCGATGATGACGGCCTTGGGCCCGATCCTGTCATCGAAGAAGCCGCCCAGAATGGCTCCGACGGCGGCCACCACATTTCCGAAGATCGCGAAAAAGATGACGTCCTTCAGTTCGAAGCCGAAGGTTCCGGCCGCGATCACGCCGCCGAAGGTGAATACCGCGGCCAGCCCGTCCCGGAAGATGGCGCTCGCGAGCAGGAAGTAGATGGTGTGCGGGCTGGTCCGGTGGATCGCCTTGATGCGCCGGACGAGCAGCCCATAGGACGCGAAGAAGCCCAGGTGCCCGGCGCCCTCGGCGCGTGGCAGCTCGGGCACGGCGAAGAGCACGGGGAGGGCGAAAATGGCGAACCACAGGGCCGAAAACACTGCCACCAGCCGGATGTTGAGGCTGTCCGCCGTCGAGGCGCCAAACCAATCGACGCTGGGCTGGACAAAGAGCTGCAGCACAATCAGCAGCGCCACGATGCCGCCGAGATACCCCATTCCCCAGCCGAAGCCGCTGACCTTGCCGATGTTCCGTGGGGTGGAAATCTGGGCGAGCATGGCGTTGTAGTTGACCCCGGCGAATTCGAAGAAAACGTTGCCGAGCGCAATCAGCGTGACGCCGAGGATCAGGAACTCCGGCCGCGGGAAGACAAAGAAACACAGCCCGGTCAGGAGCGCGACGGCGGCCGTGTTGACCCCCAGCCACAACTTGCGCCTGCCGCCGGTGTCCGACCGCTGGCCGGTGACTGGGGCCAGCAGGGCGATGGCCAGGCCGGCGACGGCCAGCGCGGCGCCCAGCACCGCGGAGGCCTGGTCCTCGCCGCCGAACGCTTTGGAGGTCAGATAGACCGTGAAAACGAACGTTGTCATGACGGCATTGAAGGCTGCCGATCCCCAGTCCCACGACGCCCATGCGAGGATCCGTCCCTTGTGCGAAACGGGGCTGCCCGACGCCAGCTCGGACGACGGTCGCATGGCCTCGGGGGCGGCGGCAGTGTTCATAGCCTGAATGGTAGCCGCCCCGAGTGCCCGCTGAGGGTCCCTGCGGAGAGTCTCCGGCGGGTTTTGCCATGCAATGTTTGCTGCTTGTTTAGCTGCTTGTTTAGCTGCGGTTTCGGTTTGACCACGAAATGTCCAGGGCCCGGTGTCCAAGCCAAAAGAATTTGTACACGCTTGGTAAACTGTCGGCACCGAACCTAACAAATGACCCGCCTGCTCCAACTTGCTGACAATCGAAATTCTGACGTTGCGGAGATACCAGTGATCACAGTCCTTGCCATGCACTTTGCGGTGGCTGCTGTGGCCCCGCTGTTGTTCCGAAAATTTGGCAGGAATTCGTTCTACGCCCTGGCCGCGGTCCCCGCGGCCTCCTTTATCTGGCTGCTCCTGCAACACTCGGCCGTCTATGCGGGGCCCGTCAATTCAGACAGCGCGATCACCGAAGTCGTGCCCTGGGTCCCCGGGCTGCAGCTCGAACTCGCGTTCCGGATGGATGCCCTGGCCTGGGTCATGTCCCTGCTGGTGCTGGGGGTGGGCGCGCTGGTGCTGGTCTATTGCGCCCGGTACTTCAAGAACAAGGACGACTACCTCGGCGGCTTCGGGGCCCAGCTTCTGGCGTTCGCCGGCGCGATGTTCGGGCTTGTCACGGCTGATGACCTCCTGTTGATGTTCGTCTTCTGGGAACTGACCACGGTGCTGTCCTACCTGCTGATCGGCTATGCCCGCACCCGGCTGTCCGCGCGGCGCTCGGCGCTGCAGGCGCTCGTGGTGACCACGGCCGGCGGCCTGGCCATGCTCGTGGGGCTCATCATTCTCGGTTCAACGGCCGGGACCTACCGGATCCAGGCCATCCTGGACCTGGCTCCCGCGCTCGTCACCGGACCGGCGGGCGGAGCCGTGAGCGCCGCCGTCGTCCTCATCCTGATCGGCGCGATCACCAAGTCCGCCCTGGTTCCGTTCCACTTCTGGCTCCCCGGCGCGATGGCCGCACCCACGCCCGTGAGCGCCTACCTGCACGCCGCAGCCATGGTGAAGGCCGGAATCTACCTGGTGGCCCGCCTGGCCCCCGGGTTCGCTGTGACCCCGCCGTGGCTGCCGATCGTCCTTGGCCTGGGCCTGGCCACGATGCTGGTGGGCGGCTACCGGGCCCTGCGGCAAACCGACATCAAGCTCATCCTCGCCTACGGCACCGTGAGCCAGCTGGGCTTCATGACCATGGTGGTGGGCCTCGGCACGCCCGACGCGGCACTCGCCGGAATAGCCCTGCTCCTGGCGCACGGGCTGTTCAAGGCCACGCTCTTCCTGGTGGTGGGCATCATCGACCACCAGGCCGGGACCCGGGACATCCGTGAGCTCTCCGGCGTCTACGGCTCGGCCCGGGCACTGGCGATCGTGGCGGCGATCGGCGCGGCCTCGATGGCGGGTGTGCCCCCGCTGGCCGGCTTCGTCGCCAAGGAATCGGTGTTCGAGGCCTTCATCCAGTACAGCTCGGAGACCGGGACCGGGCCCTGGCTGCTCGCAGGGGTGGTCCTCGGGTCCATCCTGACCTTCGCCTACAGCGCCCGGTTCATGTGGGGCGCCTTCGCCCTCAAGCCGGGCGTGGAGCCCATTGCCTTCAAACCGATCAAACCCGCCTTCCTTGCCGCGCCGGCGATCCTGAGCGTCCTGACGATCGTTTACGGACTGTGGCCGGCTCCCGTTGACGGCTGGATCCAGCCCTATGCGGAGCTCTTTGTGGACGGTTCCGCGTCCGCCCCCGGGCACCTGGCGCTGTGGCACGGCATCACCCCGGCCCTGGGACTGACCGCGGTGACGTTTGTCCTGGGCCTGGCCATGTTCTACGGCCGCAACGCCGTGGCCCGGGTGCAGGCACTCGTGCCGGGCTGGATCGACGCGGACCGCGCCTACCAGCAGACGATCGGCGCCCTGGACGACACCGCGGTCTGGGTCACCGGCCGCACCCAGCGAGGCTCGCTGTTCTTCTACCTCTCCGTCATCCTGACCGTGGCGTTCGTCCTGCCGCTGACGGCGCTGATCCTGGCCAACAAACCGCTGCCGCCCGGCCTCTACGTCATCGATCCCGGCTCGCCGCTGCAGCTGGTAGCCGGCGCCGGAATCGTGATCGGCGCGCTGGCCGCAGTCCGCGCCAACAAACGGTTCCTGGCCGTCCTGATGGTCTCCGTCACCGGCTATGGCATCGCCTTGATGTTCGCGCTGCAGGGGGCCCCGGACCTCGCCCTGACCCAGATGCTGGTCGAAACCATCATCCTGGTGGCATTCGTTCTGGCCATGCGGAGCCTTCCCGCGGGGCTGCGGGACAGGACCGGCGGGAAATACCGGGTCATCCGCGTGGTGATCGGCCTGTCCTTCGGCATCACCATGATTTTCGTGGCCATCCACGCCCTCGGCGCCCGCGTGGCAGCGCCCGTCTCCCTGCAGTTCCCGCAGCTGGCCTACGAGGGCGGCGGCGGCCTCAACGTCGTCAACGTGACCCTGGTGGATATCCGCGCCTGGGACACTTTTGGCGAGATCTCCGTCCTGGCCCTGGCCGCCACCGGCGTGGCCAGCCTCATCTTCGTCCGCGGCCGCGGTGACCGCATCCGGCCGTCCGCGAACGTCGCGGAAGGGACGGTCGGCCGGCGGACCGGGGCCAGGGGCAGCACCCGGGACGATGCCGCCCTGGCAATGAACCGGCGGTTCGCCGCCGCCACGCGCGACGCCTGGCTGGTGGCCGGCCGGACCTTGGCGCCCGAACGCCGCTCGATCATCTTCGAGGTGGTTACCCGCCTGATCTTCCACTCGATGATCGTCTTCTCCCTTTATCTGCTGCTGGCCGGCCACAACCTGCCCGGCGGCGGCTTCGCCGGGGGCCTCACCGCCGGCCTCGCCCTGACCATCCGCTACCTCGCCGGCGGCCGCTTCGAACTGCGCGAAGCCACGCCCGTCGGCGCCGGAACCCTGCTGGGAATCGGCCTGGCCACGGCCGCGGCCGCCGGAATGACGCCGCTGCTGCTGGGCGGCCAGGTGTTCCAGAGCGCCATCGTGGAGCTGTGGCTGCCCGTCTTCGGCGACATCAAGTTCGTCACCTCGACCATCTTCGACATCGGCGTGTACATCGTGGTGGTGGGCCTGGCCCTGGACGTGCTGCGCAGCCTGGGGGCGGAAATCGACGAGCACTTTGAGGAACCCCCCGAGCCGTCCGACGACGAGCCGTCCGACGAGCGGTCCGATGAGACGCCCGACGACGTGCTGTCCACCGTCGGGGAGGCCGGCGGAGTCTCCGCCCAGGCCGCCGACGCGGAAACTACTGCCAAGGGGACAACATGAGCGTCAACCTGACCCTGCTGACGGTCATGGGGGCCCTGTACGCCTGCGGCATCTACCTGATCCTCGAACGCAGCCTCACCAGGGTCCTGCTGGGCCTCATGCTGCTGGCCAACGCCACCAACCTGCTGATCCTCACCACCGGCGGATACGCCGGGCTGGCGCCGATCTTCGACAAGGACATCCCGGCGGGGGACTACAACGACCCCCTGCCGCAGGCCCTGATCCTGACCTCGATCGTGATCTCCTTCGCCGTCACGGCCTTCATGCTCGGCATCATCTACCGGACCTGGGTCCTGGCCCGCCAGGATGAAATCCAGGACGACGCCGAGGACCGCCGCGTCGCGGAAACGCCCAGCTTCGATGCCGAGGACGACTCCGTGATTCCGGTGGAAACCTCCGAGTTCCCGCTGGCCATGATCGGCTCCGACGGCGCCCGCGTCGCAGACACAGATACCGCCATCGGCGCCGGTTCCAGTACCGGCAGTTCCACGGCCGCCGTCATGTCCGGCGACCGCCCGGTGCGGGCCGACCAAGCCGCGTCCGAAGAACAGCCCGGCTCCCTGAACGTCGACCCCAGCCCGGAAGGAGGCGGAAAGTGAACATCGCCAGCTTTGCCCCGCTCGCCGTCGTACTCCCCATCCTGGGCGCCGCCCTGACGTTCCTGCTGATCCGTTACCCGCGGGCCCAGCGGGCCGTCAGCATCGCCCTCCTGACCCTGACCCTGCTGCTGGAATGCTCGCTGCTGGCCTCCGTATGGGAAGGCGGGACGGTCGCGGTGAACATCGGAGGCTGGATGCCGCCGTGGGGCATCGTGCTGGTGGTGGACCAGTTCTCCTCGCTGATGCTCGTGGTGTCCTCGGCCGTGAGCCTCGCCGTGCTGATCTATGCGACAGGCCAGGGCATGGCCGACGGCGACCGCGACGCACCGGTCTCGATCTTCCACCCGACCTACCTGATCCTCGTCGCCGGGGTGTCCAACGCCTTCCTCTCCGGAGACCTCTTCAATCTCTATGTCGGCTTTGAGATCCTGCTGACCGCCAGTTACGTGCTGATCACCCTCGGCGGGACGGGACCGCGCATCCGGGCCGGCGTGACTTATGTGGTGGTCTCGGTCGTGTCCTCCGTGCTGTTCCTGATTGCGATCGCCATGATCTACGGCGCCACCGGAACCATCAACATGGCGGACCTGGCCATCAAGCTCGGGGACCTCGACCAAGGCACCCGGACGCTGCTGCACGTCATGCTGCTGGTGGCCTTCGGCATCAAGGCAGCCGTCTTTCCGCTGTCCTTCTGGCTCCCCGACTCCTACCCGACGGCGCCGGCCCCGGTCACCGCGGTGTTTGCCGGGTTGCTGACCAAGGTGGGCGTCTACGCGATGGTCCGCACGGAGACGCTGCTCTTCCCGGGGGATGCGCTCAACGCCCCGCTCATGGTGGCGGCGCTGCTGACCATGGTGGTGGGAATCCTCGGCGCCCTGGCCCAAAGCGACATCAAGCGTCTGCTGTCCTTCACCCTGGTCAGCCACATCGGCTACATGGTGTTCGGGCTGGCCATGTCCACGGTGGCCGGTCTGGGCGCCGCGGTCTTCTACGTGGCCCACCACATCACCATCCAGACCAGCCTGTTCCTGGTGACCGGCCTGATTGAGCGCCGGGGCGGCAGCTCGTCCATGGACCGCGTGGCCGGGCTGGCCAAGCTCTCCCCGGTCCTGGGCGTGCTGTTCTTCATTCCCGCCATGAACCTTGCCGGCATCCCGCCGTTCTCCGGGTTCCTGGGCAAGCTGGGACTCCTGCAGGCGGGCGTGGAACTCGGCACCCCGCTGGCCTATGCCCTGGTGATCGGCGGGGTGCTGACGAGCCTGCTGACCCTGCTGGCGATCGCCAGGGTCTGGAACCGGGCGTTCTGGCGGAAGCCCGAGGACGCCGAACATCCCGATCCGGTGCTCCTGGCGGCACCGGAGGATTCCGCCACCGGAGACCGGGCCGGACGCACGAATGTGACCCTGCTGCCGCGCACCATGGTGGGCTCCACCCTGGGCCTGGTGGTCTTTGGCGTGGCCCTGACGGTCTTCGCCGGGCCGTTGTTCAAGGTGGCCGACCAATCCGCGCAGGAAATGCTGGACAGGTCCTCCTACATCCAGGCGGTGCTGGGCGAGGACGCGCCGGTGCCGCCGGTGCCTCAGGCGGCCCGGCCGGACCAGCAGCAGGGCGGCGGGAAATGAACCGGAAAAGGATCTCCCTGCGTCAGGAACTGCCGCTGCTGGTGTGGCTCGTCTTCGTCTGGGGCGCCCTGTGGCAGAACTTCACCCCGGGCAATCTGCTCTTCGGCGCCCTGATCGCCGTGCTCGTGGCCCGCATTTTCTATCTGCCCCCGGTGGAGCTCGGCGGCCGCTTCAACGTGCTGCGCGCCGTCCCCTTCGCCGTCGTCTTCCTCGGGAAGGTCGTCGCGGCGAGCTTCCAGGTCCTGTACCTCGCCGTGGCCCGCGGGCCGCGCGTGGTCAGCGCAATTGTCGCTGTGCCGCTGCGGAGCCATTCCGACCTCCTGGTGACGGCCACCGGGCACGTGATCTCGCTGATTCCGGGATCCCTCGTGGTGGAGGTGGACAGGTCCACGTCAACGCTCTACATCCACGGCATCAACGTCCGCAACGCCGAGGACGCGGCCAAGCTGCGCAAGGAGGTCCGCGACACCGAGGCCGGGCTGATCAGGATCATGGGGACCAAAGAGGAACTGTCCGCCCTGACACAGGAGATGGCCGCATGATGCAGATCGTCCTGACGGTGACCGCCGTCGTACTTTCCCTGGCCGCCGCGGGGGCGATCGTCCGGATCGCGCGGGGTCCTTCGCTGCTGGACCGGGTGCTCGCCGCCGATGTGCTGCTGGCCATCTTCGGGGCGGCCCTGTGCATCGACATGGCCGCCAACCGGCACCTCAACAACCTGATGCTGCTGGTGGCGATTTCCCTCATCGGCTTCGTCGGCTCCGTCACCTTCGCCCGGTTCGTGGCCGACCGGAGGGAGAGCGTCCGTGAATCCTGAAACAGTGATCGACGCCGTCTCCGCCGTGTTCATGGTGGTCGGCGCGCTGATGTCCCTCGGCGCAGCCATCGGGCTGCTGCGGTTCCCCGACCTCATGAGCAGGATGCACGCCGCCACGAAGCCGCAGGTCCTTGGTCTGTTCCTGCTGCTGGCGGCCCTCGGACTGCAGATGCGCACGTGGTGGGTGTGGCCGGTCCTGGTGGTGGCCTGGCTCTTCCAGCTGCTCACCGTGCCCGTCTCGGCCCACATGGTGGGCCGGGCCGGCTACCGGACCAAGCACCTGCACCCGGAGCTGCTGAGCGCCGACGAGCTCGAGGCCGTAGTTCAGCAGGCGGCGCGCACGCACGAAGCGGACGTGCCAGAATCCTCACATGATCAAGGAACGCAGTGAACTGAAGAGCGTCGGATACGAGATCTTCATCGGTATCCTTTCGATCCTGTCGATCGTCAATCTTGTGCTCATGTATGTCGTGCAGGAGAAATCGCTCGACACCGTGCTCACGGTGATGAATGGCATTTTCAGCGTGATCTTCCTCGCCGATTTCCTCTACCGGATCTTCACCGTGCCATCGGCGGGCGCCTATTTCTTCAAACGCTTCGGCTGGGCCGACCTGTTGGCCAGCGTGCCTGTGGCGCAATTCAAGTTCCTGCGCGTCTTCCGGCTGATCCGGGTGTACCGCCTGCTCCGCGATGTCGGCGTCCGCACGATCGGCCGCGCGCTGAGCAAAGACCGGGCCGGCAGCTCCCTGTACATACTGCTGCTCATGGGCACTTTCGTGCTGGAATTCGGAAGCCTCTCGATGCTCCGCGTCGAGCAGGGCGCCAGAGGGGCCAACATCACCACCGCCTCGGACGCCATCTGGTACACGATCGTCACGATCTCGACCGTCGGATATGGTGACGAATATCCGGTCACCGATGCGGGCCGAATTATCGGGGCAGGCATCATCGTCATCGGTGTCGGTATCTTTGGCACCTTCACCGGCTACCTGGCCACCTTCTTCCTGTCTCCCAAGAAGAAGGTTCCCGCACCGCCCGCCGATGCCGCCGACACTAGTGCCGCGACGGTCGAAGAACTCCGCCTGCGCCTCGAAGAGTCCGAAGCCAAGCTCACCGAGATCAGGAAGCTGCTCGTTGAGCCAAGCTAATAATCGTCCTTGAACCGTCCCCGCTAGACGATGTCCTGGGTCTTGGCGAAGCGGGTGATCGCGCGCTGGGTGCCGCGGTTGGCGAGGACCTGGATGACGGCGCTGACCGATGCCGAGATCAGCGCGAACGTCAAGGCCGAGCGCAGCGTGGTGGGGACGTCGTCGTCGTGGCCCTTGGGCGGCTTGTTGCCCGTGGACTTCTCCCAGACGGTGTCAACGAGCTTGGTGCCGACATAGCCGGCCAGCAGGCTGACGCCGGCGCCGAGCAGTTTGATGAAGATGTTCATTCGTCGTAACTCCTTGCGGGAGGAAACAGGGCTGCCCCTAGCCTAGCGTTCCTTGCCCGGGCGGCCGGACAGGGCCAACGCCCCTGTCCGGCCGCGCCCGCCGGACATACTTTTGAGCATGGAACAGCCCCGGACCCGTCCGCTCAGCCATGCCCGGGGCGCCGCGGCAGGCGGCCAGAGCTGGCGGCAACTGTACTTTTGGGCAGGAATCTCCGCCGTCGCCTTCGTGGCTTTGCTGATCCTGGCAGTGGTCCTGGACGCCGTGGCCCCGCCGCCCATCCACGGCGGTGCCGAAACCCTCGAGTTCATCGCCCGGCACAAGGCGGTGTACGTCGCCGAACAACTCCTGTGGACCGTGCCCAACATTCTTCCGGTGCTGGTGTTCGTGACCCTCTTTGTGGCGCTCGCCCCGGTCAACAAGAGCCTGGCCCTGCTGGCCACGGTGATCGGTGCCCTGCCCTGGGCGCTGTTCCTGGCTGTTCCGGTCACGAGCCGCGGATCGCTGATCCTGGTCGATCTCAGTGACAGCTACATGAACGCGATCGGCGCGGACGGGGCCGACGCCAAGCTCCGCTATGCCACCGCGGCCGAGGCGGTGATTGCCGAGAACAACACGCCCGCCGCCGTCGGCGTCCTGTCCGCGCTCGGCATCCTGCTGATCTCGCTGACCATGCTCAAGGGGGTGCTGCCCCGCGCGGTGGCCTGGCTCGGGGTGGCCGCGGGTGCCGTTGGCGTGGTTGCGGAAGCGCTCCGGTTCGCCGTTCCGGAGGTCTACCTGGTGTACGGCATCCTGATGTGGGCCTGGTTCACGGCAGTGGGGATTGCGCTGATCCGGCTGGCCCGGAGAACGCCGCGCGCGGGCGCCGCCGCGGCCTAAGGTCCTGGCCTAAGTTCGCGGCCTAACGTCCTGGCCTAAGCTCCCGGCGTGAGGACCGTCCGCAGGGCCTCGACGACGAGGTCGTGGTCTGCCTTCTGGGGCAGCCCGGACACGGTGACCACCGCAATGGCCCCCGTTCCGCGCAGGTAGATGGGGAACGCCCCGCCGTGGGCGGCGAACTCCGTCTGATCCCACCAGGCGTTGTCCTCCATCCTCCCGCCGGCCGCGCGGGCCCGGAGGCCCACCAGCAGGGACGGGACCTCGTACCGCTGGGCCGTGCGCTTCTTGGCGTTGATCCAGCGTTCGTTGTCCGGTGTGGCGCCGTCCAGCGCCGCGTGGAAGAGCACCTGCTCGCCTTTGGTGATGTCGACGGCGATGGGCAGCGAACGGTTCCTGCCCAGCTCCACCAGGAGCAGCCCGAGGTCCAGGGCGTCGTCCTTGCTGAACGATGCGAACTGGAGCGCCTCCATTTCGACCAGCACGCGGCCGATGAGGGCCGCCAGGGAACCCGGCGGCTGCGGCTCGCTCGAGTCGGGGTCGTATTCCCCGGAGGGATCTGGCGTGGCTGGTGCGTGCGTCAAAATGATCCAGCTTTCCGATGGGTGACGAGGCCGCCCGCTGGCGGGTCCGGGTGTCCGACACGTCGACTTTACCAAGCAGCTGTTCCGGGCCGCGGGGACCTTCTGCGTCCGGTCCGTATTGTGACAGCACACCACTGAAAACCCGGCGGTCCGGGTGTAAACTTGGCAACGCCCACAAGGGCGATTTTAGATACGACAGGGGAGCGCCGCCGTCGGGCATCGCCGGAAGAATCCGGGGAAACCATTGGTGGGCGCTGAGAGTGCGGACAGCCGCAGACCCTCGAACCTGATCCGGTTAGTACCGGCGCAAGGGAGTCGAGTTCTCAGGGTGCGCGGAGGGCGGCGGAAGCCGAGGCCGGCCGGAGCACCCTCCCCTCCTGTTCCTCAGGAGGACGATATGACAGATATTTCAGCACAGCATGGTTCCGCCAGCCGTTCATCCGCCCGGCGCAACTACACCTGGCGCGTGGTGGACATTGTGGTGGCCGCGTTGATCGCCGTGGCCGGCGGCGTCATTTTCTGGGCCTGGTCCCAGGGCGCCAACCTCATTTCGACCCCCATCAACGCGCTCTACCCGCCGCTCACCGGACTCTACGCCGGCGGATGGATGATCCCGGCAGTGCTGGGCATGCTCATCATCCGCAAGCCCGGCGCGGCGCTCTTCTGCGAGACCGTCGCGGCCACGGGCGAGCTCATCATGGGTTCGCAGTACGGCACCACGGTGCTCATCTCCGGTGTCCTGCAGGGCCTCGGTGCGGAACTGGTCTTCGCGGCCTTCCTCTACAAGAAGTTCAACCTGCCGGTGTCCCTGCTGGCCGGAGCCGGCGCGGGCCTCTTCTGCGGCCTGAACGATTCGTTCCTGCCGTGGGGCTGGAACATCGCCTACGAAGCAGGCGACAAGCTCGCCTACATCGTGTTCACGACCATCTCCGGCGCCGTGATTGCCGGCGGACTGTCCTGGCTCGCCACCCGAGGCCTGGCCCGGACCGGGGTGCTGGGGGCCTTTGCCTCCCGCAAGGCCGCCACGGAGCCCGTCTTCTCCTGAACCCCGCTCCGAAAAATGGCAAACAACTCATGACATCCTCAACGGGCGTCCGGCCGGCCGCCGTCACGGCCCGCGGCTGGGGCTGGCGGCACGCCGGACGGCCCCGGCCCGCGGTCAGCGGCCTTGATCTGGACATCCGGCCGGGGGAGCGCGTGCTCCTGCTGGGTCCCTCCGGCGCGGGAAAATCGACGCTGCTCCACGCCTTGGCGGGCGTGCTCGGAGACAGTGCGTCCGGCGCCTCGGGGCCGGCCGGCGATTCCGGCGACGCCGAGGATTCAGACGAGACCGGAAGCCTGCTCATTGACGGCGCCGTGCCGCGGGCCCAGCGCGGCCGCGCCGGGCTCGTGCAGCAGGACCCGGAAACCCAGGTGGTGCTTTCCCGCCTCGGCGACGACGTCGCCTTCGGGGCCGAAAACCTCTCCGTCCCGGCGGCCGAGATCTGGCCCCGGGTGCGCGAGGCGCTCGACGACGTCGGGCTGGGCCGGCTGCCGCTGGACCACCCGACGTCGGCGCTCTCCGGCGGACAAAAGCAGCGCCTGGCGCTTGCCGGCATCCTCGCAATGCGGCCGGGGCTGCTGCTGCTCGACGAACCGACTGCCAACCTCGACCCCGCCGGCGTCCTGGAAGTCCGCGATGCCGTGGGCCGCTGCCTGGACAAGACCGGCGCCACCCTGGTGGTCGTGGAGCACCGGGTGGCGGTCTGGAAAGACCTTGTGGACCGGATCGTGGTGCTGCAGCCCGGCTCCGCGGCACTGAACTCCGCCGTACTCCTTGACGGCCCGCCGGACCAGGTCCTGGCCGAGGCACGGGACATGCTCATCGGTGCGGGCGTCTGGGTGCCCGGCTACGTTCCGGCGACGCGGACCCGGACAGCCCCGGCATCAGGGCAGCTCCTGCTCGCGGCGGATGGGCTCGCGGTGTCCCGCGAGCGGCCGCGGCGGGCCGGGCTGCGCGAGGGCTTCCGCGCCATTGCGCCGCACCCTGTGCAGTCCGGCATCGCGACGCAGGTCCGCGCCGGCGAGGCCCTGACCATCACCGGGCAGAACGGCTCGGGGAAATCAACCCTGGCCCTGACCCTGGCCGGACTCCTGCGCCCCGTTACGGGGACGGTCACCGCCTCGACGGGGCTGAGTAGTCCCGCCACTGGTCACTCCAGTGGTCGCTCCGCTGATCGGTTAAGCAGGGGCGCCGGAACCGATCCGTACCGGTGGAAAGCCCAGCAGCTGATCGCCAGGATCGGAACCGTATTCCAGGAACCCGAGCACCAGTTCGTCACCGGCAGGGTCCTCGACGAGCTCATGTTCGGCCCCCGCCACCTCGGCTACGGCGAGGAACGCGTGGACGAGCTGCTGGAGCGGCTGCGGCTGACGGAACTCGTGGAGGCCAACCCGTACACGCTCTCCGGAGGCGAGAAACGGCGCCTTTCGGTGGCCACGGTGCTGGCGGCGCATCCGCAGGTCCTGATCCTGGACGAGCCCACTTTCGGCCAGGATGCCAACACGTGGGCCGAGCTCGCCTCCTTCCTCTCCGAACTCCTCGACGCCGGCACCGCGGTGGTCTCCGTGACCCACGACGCCGAATTCACCGCCGTCCTGGGCGGCACCGAACTCCGCCTCCACGCACCCACAACGGCCCCGGGCGCTCCCGCCCCGGAGCTTGAACTCCCGGAGGGGGCCTCGCCATGAGGGACGCACTGAGCCTTCGCGGCAACCATGCGCTGCTGACCCGGGCCAACCCGCTGGCCAAATTCACCGCGGTCACGATGATCACCCTGGTGCTGGCGCTGTCCATTGACTGGGTCTCGGCGTCGGTGGCGCTGGCCTGCGAACTGATGCTCCTGCCGCTGGCCGGCCTGACCCTGGCCCTGCTGTGGCAGCGCGGCTGGCCGCTGATCCTCGCGGCCGCCCTGGGCGGCTGGAGCACCGCCATCCTTGCGCCCGACGCCGGACCCGTCCTGTTCGACGCCGGGATCTGGTCCATCAGCGCCGGCTCGCTGCAGCTGGGCATCGGTTTCATGCTCCGCGGGCTCGCGATCGCCCTGCCGGCGGTGCTGCTGATGAGCTGCACCGACCCCACGGACCTGGCCGATGCCCTGGCGCAGAAAGCGAAACTGCCGCACCGGTTCGTTCTGGGCACCCTGGCCGCCATGCGGCTGGTCGGGATCATGGCCGAGCAATGGCAGACGATCGGGATGGCCCGGCGCGCCCGCGGCGTGGGCTCGAGCGGCAATCCCTACCAGCGGTTCCGCGCCACCCTGGGCCAGAGCTTCGGCCTGCTGGTGCAGGCGATCCGGAGCGCATCCCGGCTCGCGGTGACCATGGAGGCCCGCGGGTTCGGCGGCGCGACGCGGACCTGGGCCAGGCCGTCCACGTTCAGCGGACTCGATGCCTGGGTGCTGCTGGGCGGACTTGGCATCGCTGCGGCCGCCGTCGCAGCGGCACTCGGCGCGGGCACCTGGAATCTGGTCTTCCTCGCACGCCAGTAGCCGGGTCCGCCCGCCGCGCCGGCCGTACTGGCCTGCCGCACCGTTTATCGCATGATGCGGGTATCCCTGTGACATTAACGGCATTCCGGCGGGATTGCCGGGGTTAATAAATCATCCGTGATATTTTCGGGGCATGACTCAACCGACTGCTGAACACGTTGGCCTCCTGCTCCGCGAAGCGCGCGGAGCGAAAGGCTGGACCCAGGGACAACTCGCCGCCGAGCTCGGCACCAGCCAGAGCGCCATCGCCCGGATGGAACAGGGCAAGCAGAACCTGAGCCTGAAGATGATCCAGCGGCTGGAGACGATCGTCGGGCACAGCATCGTCAAAGTGGGCCGGCCGCAGATGACCCACCTGCGGGTCGAGGGCGGCCGCACGCTCTCCGGCGCCGTAGACGTCAACAGCAGCAAGAATGCCGGCGTCGCGCTGTTGTGTGCCAGCCTCATCAACCGCGGCACCACCACCCTGCGCCGGCTGGCCAGGATCGAGGAAGTCAACCGGATCGTGGAGGTGCTGACCAGCATCGGCGTCGAATGCACCTGGCTCAACGCGAACGACCTCCAGATCCGCCGCCCGGCGGTCCTGGACCTGGCCTCCATGGATGTGGAGGCGGCGCGCCGGACCCGCAGCGTCATCATGCTCCTGGGCCCGCTGCTGGACGAGGCCGACACCTACCAGCTGCCCTACGCCGGCGGCTGCGACCTCGGCACCCGCACAGTCCAGCCGCACATGCAGGCGCTGCGCCAGTTCGGCCTCAGCGTGGAGGCGAAGTCCGGGTTCTACGCCGTCCAGGCGCCGCCGTCGGATGGTCACGACCGCTCGTTCGTGCTCAGCGAACGCGGCGACACCGTCACCGAGAACGCCATCATGGCTGCGGCCCACCGCCGGGGCACCACCATCATCCGCAATGCCAGCCCCAACTACATGGTGCAGGACCTCTGCTTCTATCTGGAGATGCTCGGCGTGGACATCGCGGGCGTTGGCACCACCACGCTGAAGATCACCGGTCGCCCGTCCATCGACGTCGACATCGAATATTTCCCGTCCGAGGACCCGATCGAGGCGATGAGCCTCATCACCGCCGGCATCGTGACGAACTCGGAAGTCACCATCCGCCGCGTCCCGATCGAGTTCATGGAAATTGAGCTCGCCACGCTGGAACAGATGGGCCAGCGGCTCGAGGTCTCCGGGGAGTACGTTGCCCGCAACGGCCGCACGCGCCTGGTGGACGTGACCACCCAGCCTTCGGAGCTGCGGGCGCCGGAGGACAAGATCCACCCCATGCCCTTCCCCGGCCTGAACATCGACAACCTGCCCTTCTTCGCGGTGATTGCCGCCAACGCCCACGGCCAGACCATGATCCACGACTGGGTCTACGAGAACCGGGCGATCTACCTGACTGAGTTGAACAAACTGGGTGCCCAGGTGCAGCTGCTCGACCCGCACCGGATCTACGTCAACGGGCCCACCAAGTGGCGTGCCGCCGAGGTGGGCTGCCCGCCGGCGCTCCGCCCCGCCGCCTGCCTGTTGCTGGCCATGCTGGCGGCCCGTGGCGTCTCGGAGCTGCGGAACATCTACGTCATCGAGCGCGGCTATGAGGACCTGGCCGAACGGCTCAACACCATCGGCGCGAAGATCGAGTATTTCCAGGACTGATCCCAAGCAACGCGGGGTCAGGCCGCGTCCATCCGAAGAGGCGGCATGGGCGCGATGTGACCCCGCATTGGTGTAGGGCGTTTCGGCGGATCCTGACGCACAATAGAGTCATGCGCACCTTCGGCGTGGAGGAAGAACTGCTGATAGTTGACCCCGAATCGGGGATGCTGCTTGCCCTCGCCGACCTCATGCTGCCCAGCCTGGTGCCGCCGGATCAGGCCGCCGCTCAGGTCCTCGCGGGACAGCAACCGGTCCATGAGGGCGGCGCCGACTTCAGCTACGAGCTCAAGCTCGAACAGATCGAGACCCAGACGCGGCCGTGCCTGGACTACCCCGAACTGCTGCGGCAGCTGCGGCAGGGCCGGGCACTCGCGGACCGCGCCGCCCGGGCGCACGGCGGCCGCGTCGCTGCGCTGGCCACCTCGCCCCAAGGTGCCGCCACCCACCTGACGCCGAAGCAGCGGTATATGACCATGCAGCAACGCTTCGGGCTCACCGTCCGGAACCAGCTGACCTGCGGCCTCCACGTCCACACCTTTGTGGAGTCCCCGGAGGAAGGCGTGGCCGTGATGGACCGGATCCGCGACAAGCTGGCCGTGCTGATCGCCCTCAGCGCGAATTCCCCGTACTGGAACGGCGCGGAGACAGGATTCGAAAGCTACCGCACCCAGGCATGGAACCGCTGGCCGGGTTCGGGCCCCACGATGATCTTCGGCAGCCTGCCGATCTACCGCCGGGTGGTGACCCGTCTGGTGGAAAGCGGCGTCCTGATGGACGAGGGGATGATCTATTTCGACGCGCGGCTGGCCCGGCAGCACCCCACGGTGGAGGTCAGGGTCGCCGATGTCTGCCTGCGGTCCGAGGATGCGGCGCTGATTGCCGTGATCGTGCGCGGCCTCGTCGAATCGGCGTCGCGGGAATGGAACGACGGCGTCGACCCCGCCCCGGTGCCCACGCTGCTGCTGCGGATGGCCGCCTGGCAGGCCAGCAACTGCGGACTGCGCGGGCAGCTCCTGGACTTCGGAACCTTCACCCCGGCCCCGGCCGCGGATGTTGTCAGGGCACTCGTGGACTTCGTGGCCCCCGTGCTGGAGGAACAGGGCGAGCTGGACCTGGTGCGCGAGGGCGTCGAGAGGATCCTGGCGGAGGGCACCGGTTCGCAGCTGCAGCGCGGGCCGTTCCGGGAGGGCGGGCTGGCCGCCGTCGTCGAACGGGCCGTCGAAGTCACGACGCAGGGGAGCGCCGCCGGGGAACCGGCCGACGAGTCACTGGGCAGGGCGCGCCGGGGCTGAGCGGGCGTCCGCCGCCGCGGCAGCAGCTCGCGGCAGTGGCATGCGGAAACACTGCCCCGAAGTGCCATCTCGCGGCGGGGTGCGGCCCTAGACCTGCTTGAGCGCCTGGCCGAGGTCGCGGATCAGGTCCTCGACGTCCTCCAGGCCCACCGAAAGCCGCACCACGCCGTCGCTGAGGCCGATGGCCGCGCGGCCTTCCGGGCCCATGGCGCGGTGCGTCGTGGTGGCCGGGTGCGTGATGAGGGACTTCGCGTCGCCGAGGTTGTTGGAAATGTCGATGATGCGCAGCGCGTCCAGGAGCGCGAAGGCGGCCTCCTTGGCGGTGCGTCCGGGGGAGGGCGACAGCTCCAGCGTGAGCACGGTGCCTCCGGCCTTCATTTGTTTCACCGCGAGTTCGTGCTGCGGGTGCGACGGCAGCAGCGGGTACTTGACCCAGCCGACCGCGGGCTGTGCTTCGAGCCATTCAGCCAGCCGCAGCGCGGAGGCGGAGGAATGGTTGACGCGCAGGGCCATGGTCTCCAGGCCCTTGGTCAGCACCCAGGCATTGAAGGCCGAGAGCGACGGCCCGGTGTGCCGCATGAGCTGCTTGACGGGCCCGTCGATGAATTCCTTGGTCCCCAGGATCGCCCCGCCGAGCACGCGGCCCTGGCCGTCGATGTGCTTGGTGCCGGAGTAGACGATCACGTCCGCGCCGAGGTCGCCGCAGCGCTGCAGGAGCGGGGTGGCGAAGACGTTGTCCACCACCACCGTGGCTCCGGCCGCGTGCGCGAGTTCGCTCACGGCGGCGATGTCCACGATTTCCTGCATCGGGTTCGACGGCGACTCGAAGAAGACCGCCGTCGTCGGCTCGGAGAGCGCAGAGCGCCACTGCTCCAGGTCCGGGCCGTCCACGAAGACCGTCTCGACACCCCAGCGCGGCAGGATCTCATTAAGGATCACAAAGCACGAGCCGAAGAGCGAGCGGGCGGCGACGACCCGGTCGCCGGCCGCCAGCAACGCGCCCAGGGCGGTGAAGACGGCGGACATGCCCGACGCGGTCGCAAAACACGCCTCGGTTCCCTCGAGCAGCCGGAGCCGCTCCTGGAAGGTCGCGACCGACGGGTTGCCGTAGCGGGAGTAGACGAAGCGCTCGTCCTCCCCGGTGAAGGCGCGCTCGGCGGCGGCAGCGGACTCGTAGACGAATCCCGAGTTGAGGAAGATCGGCTCGGTGGTCTCTTGGAAACCGGTGCGGTCAAGGCCGCCACGGACGGCCTGGGTGTCGGCGGACCAGCCGGCGGCGTCGGGATTGAAAGTCACTTAAATCTTTCCAAGGTTGGTGGGCAGGCCGCGGTTCTTCCAGCCGTTGACGGTACGTTCGCCAAAGCGGTCGGTCTCGCCTTCGAAGCCCTCAAGTACGTTGTAGGAGGTGTAGCCGGCCTGCGTCGCGGCCGTCGCGGCGGCGATCGACCGGGCGCCGGAGCGGCACAGGAACACCAGTTCGACGGCGGTGTCCTCCGGGGCCTGCCGCCGCAGCTGTTCCACGAAGTGCGGGTTCGGCACGCCCCCGGCGAGGTTCCACTGGATGAAGAGCGGGTCGTTTCGGCTTTCGCCCGCGGACTTTGTCTCCGGGATGCCGATGTGGGCCCATTCGCCCTCGGTCCGGACGTCCACCAGGATGGCTCCGGCCTCGAGCTTGGCCCACGCTTCCTGCGGGCTGAGGTCTCCGGCGTAGCTCATGCGTGGCCCTCGAATGCCTCGTCAGCGCCAAACTCGTCAGTGTCGAGCTCGTCAACGGCGTTGGCCACCGCGGCGTCCGCGCTCGCAATCGCGGCCGGCAGGACCAGCGCCTGCGCCACGATCACCGTACTGCCGTTGAAGGTGGCGGCGGGGCTTCCGTGCAGGACATAGCCCTCGGCCAGGGCGGCCGATACGCGCTCGCAGAAGGCGCGGTCATCCGCGCCGGTGAACAGGCGGTAGGCCAGCTTCTCCTCGCCGGCGGATGCCGCGCTGGGGGCTGTGCCGGGGGCGGCGGCTGTGTCGGGTACAGCGGGTGTGGACGGGTCGGGCACGACGGATCTCCTCTTTCACGCTTGCAGCTCGAATGGTCGATATGCCGAGTATTCACCTGAGGCACCCCGCCGCGAAAGGGAGGGTTGCCGACCGGCAAGTCAGGGCTTGGCGCCGGGTCTCATTACTCCCCAAAAACGTAGCACGTACGACGCCGGCCGCGCCGCCGTCGTCGTCATGTTGAGTCACGCGGCCGACGGAGTGGCACCTTTCGCGGAGCCGTGCCTTGTCGTAGTCTCACCACTGACGCGCCAGCGGGGGAAAGGCTGGCGCCGTCCACCGCACTTTCACTCGAAGAATTGGGGACCCACCATGCACCTGCGACGCCTCGCGCCGATCGCGCTTCTGATCTCAACCGTCCTGGGGCTCGCCGCTTGCGGCGGTTCCGCAGCCCCGACCACGGCGGCGTCGACGGCCGCGGGCTCGCCGGGCGCTGCCCCGTCAGCCAGCCAGTCGCCGAGCCCTAGCCCGACGCCGACGCCGACGGCGGCCTCGAAGATGTACACGACGACCGAGTTGGCGGCCATCGTCTCCGGCGCCAGGGATGCCCAGGGCAAGCGCCTGACGTCCATTCCGGCGGCGGAATTGGAGAAGGGCATCGCCGCATCGAAGGAGATGATGTCCGGGGTCGTCATTACGCCGAAAGCGTGCGCCGTGGTTGCGGACAGCAACGCCCAGATCCCGCCGGGCAGTGTCTTTGCCGGCGGCACCTCGCAGTCGACCACTGTCCGGGCCGTCACGGTGCTGACCCTGGTGGCGTTCAAGGATCCGGAGGTGCTGGCCAAGAATGTTGAAACTTCGGTCGCCAACAACAAGAAGTGCGAGAACTTCACCTTGGAGATGCAGGGCCACAAGTTTGAGACCACGACTGAAGCCCTGCCCGTGAAGACCGCTGCGGACACCTCGTTCGCTTCGATGTCCACCCAGACGATGCCGGACGGGGAAAACCTGGTCACGGTGGTGGTGATGGGAGCCAGCGGGGGACTCTCGGCCACGGCGGTCGTCACCGGCCCGGATGTCACCAAGGGCTCGGCCGCGGACATGGCGCGGATGGTCGACGACGCCCTCGCCCGGAGCGGCGCCCAGGGCTGAGCCGCCGACCTACTCGATCGTGGCGAACAAGTCGTTGAGCTCGGCCGTGAGCTGCCGCCGCAGTTCCGGGGTGCCGATCTCCTTGCCGTCGATGTGGTTCACCGGGGCGAGGAGCCGGATGCTCGAGATGAGCCAGACGGCGTCGGCGTCGTACAAGTCTTCCGGGACCAGCGGGCCGTAGCCCAGCTCCCACCCGGCGGCCTTCGCGGCGGTGAACAGGGCGCCCTGGGAGGTGCCGGGCAGGATGCCGCTGTCCAGTTGCGGGGTGATCAGCCGGCGCACGGTACGGACTCCGCCGGCGCCGTCGTCGCTGGTCTCCAGGTGCGCGAGCAGCACGGTCGACGTCGGGCCCTCCAGGACCCGCCCGTCGGCGGAGGTGAAGATGACGTCGTCCGCGCCCTGGTGGTGGGCGTACCGGAGCGCAGCCATGTTCACGGCGTAGGACAGGGTCTTGGCGCCCAGCAGCAGCCACGGGGCGCGCTCGCCCACCTCGCTGTCGTAGCCGCGGTCCAGCAGGAGGACGTCGATGCCGGTCTCCCGCTGCCGGCGGCCTGCCTCCGGCCTTCGCTTGCGTGTGGGGGCCAATTCGATGGCTTGGTCGGTCCTGGTAAGAGGCGCCCAAAAAAGAGAAAAAGAATTGCGCTCGGCAATGTCACAAGGATTCAACTGGGTCAGAGTACCCGTTTGCTTGGGCATATCGGAAAATTCGGCTCTGATCCGCAAAGACGAAGGTGATGCTTCAAACAGCAGCGAGTTCCGCCGCGAAGTGGGCGCAAATCGATGCGGCTTGAAGCGACGGTCTGCCGTGAATGGCAGCTGCAACGTCGCGGGAAATCTTCGTATAGCTGATGCAATCGTGCAGGACGAGATCAGGGGCCATCTGTGCCATCTCCCGCGCCGCTTCACGAACGGTTTCTTCGTCAG
>ENA-OWNT01001345-OWNT01001345.1-seawater-metagenome-genome-assembly--contig:-NODE-1345-length-31666-cov-4.909209_pt1 | contig 31666 bp, 31 predicted proteins | sample MGYA00238136_ERZ651165 | MGnify/ENA primary metagenome ERZ651165 (study PRJEB26861, sample SAMN08777766) | seawater metagenome | isolation source: coastal seawater | place: USA: Florida | collected...
ATTGCAATTAAGGGTACAGAATCTGCCGAAAACGCTTCCAATCCGCAGAATCTGATTAATTAGGGTACAGTGACACTGAGCGCGGGGAGACCCATTGATGGGATCGATGCGGAGAGGCCGTCTTGCCATCGGCGTGTTATTGGTCACGCTTGTGGCCGCCGCGATTGGCTATGTCATCGCATCCACGGTTCTGACCTTCAAAGACCTCGGGTTCCAGGCCGAGATCGACTTTTTCTATATCGCACAGAACTACCGGGCCATTGGCAAGGTTCGACCCGACGACTTCAAACTGATCAACCTGATCATGGGTGGCGCAGGGGTCGCGGGTCTGATGATGAGCCTGGCGATGTCCGGCTCAGCGCTCACCCGCTTCGGCTATACCCATTGGCAAACCCGCCGCGAGATGAAACGCAACGGGTTCTTTGGCAATCCCGGCGCCGGGTTCGTGATTGGTAAGCTTGGTAAACCGATATCACGGGCGCCTTTCCTCTGTTCCAGGGTATTCCCACATGCCTTGATCGTGGCCCCGACAGGGCGTGGCAAGACCACCGGTTTTGTCATTCCGAACCTGCTCACCTGGCAGGGATCGGCCGTGGTGCTCGATGTGAAGGGCGAATGTTTCGAAGCCTCCGCCCGCCATCGCGGCGCGCAAGGTGACATGGTCTATCGCTTCGCGCCGACGGATTGGGAGGACAAGCGCACCCATCGGTACAATCCGCTTCTGCGCATCTATGAGCTTGAGGACCCGGCGCGCCAGCAGATGGAGTTGCAGCTCCTGGCAACCCTCTTCCTGCAGAACGACAATGATCGGGTGCAGGGGCTCCTGAAAGGTGGCATTGATCTATTCGTTGCCGCCGGCCTTCTGGCCTTCCAGCGCAAATGTCCAACCTTGGGCGAAATCTACCGCATTGCCGCATCCGGTGGGAACAAGCAGACGGAGTATCTTGCCCGCTCGCATGAGGTTCAGAATGCGGCGGCGAGATTGATATTCACGCGGTTGGCCTCGACCAACAATGACACTCTGACGTCTTATGTCTCGCTTCTGATGACCTCGGGTCTGGATCAGTGGCAGAACCCGGCAATTGATGATGCGACAGCGGTGTCGGATTTTGATTTCCGGACGATCCGCAAGAAGCCCTTCAGCGTCTACCTGGTCGTTCAGCCGCTCATGATAAAGCCGTTGGCGCCGCTCATTCGGCTGTTTTTTTCCGATTTGCTTTCGGCATTGCAGGACAAGGAACCCGGTCCGGATGAACCCTGGCCGGTGATGATCATGCTCGATGAATTCAACCGGCTGGGCAAGATGCCGATCGTCGCCGAAAGCATCGAAGTGCTGCGCGCCTATCGCGGGCACCTGGCAGTGGTGACACAGACCATCCCCGCCATCGATGAAATCTACGGTGAGAACACGAGGCGTGCGTTGCAGGGGAACGCCGGTATCAAGCTATACCTGACACCTTCGGACGAGAAGACTGTCGAGGAGTTGAGCAAGGCGGTCGGCAAGACCACCAAGACCGTGGTCACGCGATCCCGCGCGGTTGGGAAAAACCCCTTCGAAGGCCGCAGCCAGTCCGAGCGGACCGAAGAGGTTTCGCTCCTACCTGAGGACGAGGCACGCCGCCTGCCGCTCGACGAGGTTATCGTTGTGGTCGATGCACAGATGCCGGTCCGGGCGAAGCGGATCGTGTACTATGAGGATCCGTTCTTCAAGGGCATCCATGCGGCGCAGGAGGGAGAGTTGCCGTTTCCAAAAGGGCCGGTCGGGCCGATGGGTGAGTTGCCATTGAGTGTTCGGGCGATGCCGACAGCGCCGCGGGCGACAGGTTTGTCGGAACGCGATTTTGAAGCCAGGATGGGATTCACAGAGCCCATTGGAAACGCTCCTATCGACCCAAGTTCCGCCACAGTGGCCCAGCACAGCCGTGCCGCTGTCATCGCAGAGGATCGGCGCCAGTTTGAGATGGATTTTGGGAGCCGAGAAGCGCTTCAGTTCGATAATCCAACAGAGGCGGACTCTGAGCAGGTCGAGGACGCCTTGAGTGCACTGGACAGATTGGAGGGGGAGATTTTAGGTGTTTCAGGTTCGAGTGCGGAACGAACCGAAAGGCTGGTCTCGGGCTAAGCGGTTGTTGGGGCAAAATGCAGAGAATGGCAGGGGAGAGCCCTTCTCGTGAATTTGAAATTCTCGCTGCGTGCGCACGCGGCACGAATTTTGCTGCGATTGCGTGAACCATCGTGCCGTGCCGCGATGTGAAAAGGCGCCGTTCATGCAAAGCTCAGCAAGTCGGAGGGATCAATTCACAGATCGCGGAGGAAACCAGACAAACTGATTATTCCCCAACTATGCAGCAATTGCCGAGGGTTAAATCCTGCCGAGACAAAGGCATTGCACGTTCCTTGGTATTGAAAACCGCCAAGCGCAAAGTTCAGGTCGGTAGAGGGCCTGGAAGTGAGTACCCTCTGCTTGCATGCATCAATCCGCTTGCGAACCTGTAAGCTTTGAACCCGGTGATCCGCCGCATCCTGAACAATAGTTGCCGGGGCACTCGCTTTTGCCCTGACAGTGCTCAGCCGGGTGAATGAGTGGTTGTTCATCAAGCAATATGGCCAAATCACCAATGTAAGTCTGTTATTGAGCCATATTGAGTTTCTCTTTTCCATGGAAAACCAATGCCTTGGGTAGTCATTTTTTTGGCCAGATTGTCCACTTGCCGCGAAATCGGGAATCAATCCACTGTCAGAACAAGACGCGGCAAGAAGTCGCGCTGATGGGAGGGAATTCACGTTCCCACACGAAGAATCTTTCCGGCTTGGCTGAAATAATTCAGCCTTAAGCAACGGATATTATTGTTAAAATTTCCATGCCGGGCATGGAAGCCGCTGATGAGGTGTTGAAATGAAATATGCGCATATCACTGTTGAGCCGATGAACCCCAATATCGGTGCCACGATCAGCGGGGTCGATCTGAACAATGTCACCAACCCGGCGGTTTACGAGGAAATCAAACAAGCGCTGTGGAGGCATGGTGTCATTTTTTTCCGAAAGCAGCCTCTTGAGCCAGAAGCCTACCTGAAACTTGGTCGAGCCTTTGGTGAGCCGGAAACGCACGAGTTCTTTCCGCATCCCGAGGGATATCCCCAGATCCAGAAGATTTCACACCAGGGGTTTGACGCACCGGACACGGACCGTTGGCACCACGATGTCAGCTTCCGCGACAACCCGAGCCTGATCTCGATCCTGCGGGCGGTGGATATCCCGCCATCCGGCGGCGATACGATGTGGATGAACTGTAACCTGGCTTTCGAAAGCCTGCATCCGGCAATGCAGACGTTGCTGTTGGATCTCGAGGTTATTCACGATCTACCGGCCCTGTTCCGTCGTATGGGACAGTTCGAGAAGATGGCCAAGGCCAAGGGTATCGCTCGTGAAGAATTTGAAATGCAGATGATGAAGGCGAACCCGGAAAAGATACACCCGGCCATCGTCAATCACCCGATCACCAAGAAGCTGACGCTTTACGTGAACTCGGCCTGGTCGCGCGACTTTGTCGGCATGCACCGTGACCTGTCCGATGCGTTTATGCAGATGCTGTGGGAATGGGTCAAAAAGCCCGAGTTCATGTGCCGGTTCACCTGGGAAAACGACTCGATCGCGATCTGGGACAACCTTGCCACGCAGCATTATGCGGTCTTTGACTATGCGCCGCATTACCGCGAGATGCAGCGCATGACAACCGCCGAGTTCACCCCGGTTCTGGATCGTTCGACCGTTGCGGCCGAGGTGCGCCCGGCAAGCTGGCAAAGCTCACCATCGGCACAAAAGGCGCTGGACAGCATCGTTGACCAATCACGCCTGGCCAATGCCAGCCCCAAGGAACGCGCGGCGGTCGATGCGATCTTTGATGCGCTCAAATCCACTGATCTGAACGCCCTGGCGCGCAACGGATAAGGGCGAGAGACACGATGCTCGACCAAACCGAACTCGACAGCGATCTTCTGGCCCTGCAACGGGTCCGGGTGCTGCAGCGCAATGCGCGCAAGGCGGCGGCGGATCTGGCCCGGCTGGACGAAAGCGCGGCCAAGGCCATCGCTGCCAAGATCGGTCAGGCGATGATGCCACGGGGCGAGTTCTACGCCGAATGGGAACTACGCGAAACCGGCTATGGCCGGGTGCAGGACAAGGTCGCCAAACATGACGCCATCGTGGCCAGTGCGCTGAATGACTGGAATGATGTGCAGCTGGGTGGAACCCGGATCAACGAGGATGAAAAATGTGTGGAAATAGCCTACCCCGCTGGGGTGATCGTGGCCATCGTACCATCGACCACGGCCGTTCCGGCCATCATCTGGAAGGTCATGATGGCGATCATGACGCGCAGCGCGGTCATCGTAAGCCCGCATCCGGCGACGAACGATTGTTCGGTGGCTGCGGTGGAGGAAATCGCTGCGGTGGCACGGGCGGCGGGTGCCCCGGAGCATGCGGTTCAAATCCTTGACGGGCCGACCCTGCCGACAACACAGGCCCTGATGAAAAACCCGGGTTGTAACCTGATCATGGCGACAGGTGGTAACCCCCTGGTGCGGGCGGCCTACTCCTCGGGCACGCCCGCACTGGGCGTTGGGTCCGGCAATGTGCCGGTCTATGTGGATGAAAGCGCCGATCTGGACCTGGCCGCCTATTGCACGGTCACTGACAAGGAATTCGAATATGGCACGCCCTGTTCTTCGCCGTCGGTCGTTTTTGCGCACCGGGCAATTGCCGAGCAACTGAAGCAAAAGATGAGTGCCCAGGGGGCGCAATTCCTGACGTCGGCCGAGACCGACAAGATGCGCGAATGCGCCTTTGGTGGTGGTTCTCTGAACCCTGCTATCGTGGGGCAGAGCCCGGCCAAGGTTGGCAAGATTGCCGGCTTGAACGTGCCTGACAGCACCCGCGCGATCTATTGCCCGATCCCTGGCAAGCCGGATCGCAGCGAAAGGCTGCTCAAGGAAAAACTCTCGGTCATCTGTGGCTTCATCGAGGTGGACAGCCTGGATGATGCGATTGATATCGCTGGTGAGATGCTCAGCTACGCGGGCAATGGCCATTCCTGCAATCTCTATACCGAGAACGCGGAACAAGCCGTTCGGTTCGGCGGGGCGCTGACCTATAACCGGATCATCGTGAACACCGGTGTCGTTGTCGGCGCGTTGGGGGACAACAATTCGCTGAAGGGATCGGCCATGATCGGAACCGGTTTTGCCGGGGGCAGTTCGGTTGGCCACAATGTACAGCCCACCGACCTGATCCAATGGAAGAAAGTCGTGTTCGCGACCAACCCGGTCGATGTCCCGCAAGCGAAGGTCGCCGCGCAACCTGCCCCCGCTGCCACACCGGACACGCTTTCCGACACAGTCAAGAACGAGCTGCGCGCGCTGTTGCGCGAAGAGCTGGCAAGGAACCAATAGGACCGACGATGACGCAACTGAGATCATATATCTTCCTCGATCAGCTTCAGCCGCAGACCATGTGTTTTCTCGGCGCAAACCAGCGGGGCTTCCTTCCGCGGGCCAATGATGCGGCCATGGTGGTTGAGGTCGCGCCGGGGATGGATATCGAATACCTGACCGACATCGCGCTGAAACAGAACGATGTGAAGCCCGGGAACCTCGTGGTTGAACGGCAGTTCGGTTACCTTGAGTTTCACGCCCAACTGTCGGCCTCGGTGCAGGCGGCAGGGTCCGAGATTTTGCACGCCATTGGCGCGCGCGAAACAGATGCAATCGCGCCCGAGGTGCTGTCGTCAACGGTCGTCGACAGGGTCGATAACCTGCATTCCTTCATGATCAACCGCAACAAGACCGGCTCGATGCTGTTGCCCGGGGAATCGCTGTTCATGTTGGAAACCGCACCGGCGGCCTATGCCCTTCTGGCGGTGAACGAGGCCGAGAAAGTGTCGGATGTGAAGCTGGTCGAGTGCCGGTGGATGGGGGCAGCGGGGCGGATTTACATGTCGGGCACCGCATCCGGTGTCAGAAGCGCGCAGGAGGCGGCCGAAAACGCCCTGCGTGCCATTGCAGGGAGGATCGGAGGATGAGTGGCGAGATTTCCACCCTTGTGCGCGAGGTTGCGGCCGAAGCGTTTCACAATACCCCGGCGAACGATGGGGGCATCGTGATCCCTGTCCGGCTTGATACGCCTGCCGACAATGAAGTTTTCATCGAGTTGATCCTGGCGGTCGCCTCGGTGCCGACGCTGGGTGATCTGCTTGAAAAGCGCATGATCCGGTTTTGTGCCAAGGGCAATGGCGCCGCTGGGCAATCACAGGCCAAACCGGCCAATGCGCCGACACAACCTGCACCTGCACCAGTGGAGCCGCAGGTGCAGGTCGTCACCACCGATGCGCGCGTGATTACCGAGCGTCTGGTCAAGCAGAACGAAGGCAACACGCTTGAGGTGCCAGCCAAGGCGGTCATCACCCCGCTGGCGCGTGAATTGGCCCGGCGGCTTGGGGTCGACATCAGAAAGGCCGCGTCATGAAACTCGGAACCGTCACGGGCCGGGTCTGGTCCACCAAGAAACTCGCCCAGTTGCCCCCCGGGGCGCTGCTGATCGTGGAACTCGATGATGGCGAGGGCAAGATCGTCGCGCTTGATACCTTGGGCTGCGGCGAAGGCGAACGTGTCATCATATCGGAAGACGACGGCGCGGCGGACCTTGTCACAGGCCAGGGCACCGTGGTCGACGCCATCGTCGTCGGATCGCTCGACAAGAACCAGAATTAACCTAATTCCAGACAGTTAAAGGAGAAAACCATGTCTGAATCCATCGGAATGATCGAAACCAAGGGTTTCATTGCCGCCTATGCCGCCGCTGACGCGATGGTCAAGGCCGCCAACGTGAAAATCACCGGCAAGCGCGAAGTTGGCGCGGGTCTTGTGACCGTCGAAGTCGAAGGCGACGTGGGTGCCGTGAAGGCCGCAACCGAGGCCGGTGCAGAAGCCGCCAACCAGGTTGGCGAAGTGGTTTCGCTGCACGTGATCCCGCGTCCGCATCTCGAGGTCGCCAAGGCATTCGGCACCGGCAAGTAACGCCCGCTGAAACCGAAAGCCGGAGGTTGACATGAGCAAACCGCAGTTGCGGGTCTATTTGCCACTCAGGGATTTGCAGCGCCAGTTTGCTGCCTTTCTGAGTTCACCCGTGCCCGCCCGGGGATATGTGCCACTTGAGGGGACGAACTCGCTTTTCATCGAGATCGCCCCCGGCCTGTCCATCGAACGGATGCTGGACCAGGCATTGAAGACCGAACCGGGGGTCGAACCCGGCATGCTGGCCGTCGAACGACAGTTCGGTATGCTGGAGATCCACAGCCAGGACCTGGACGAGCTTGACCGGGCCGGCAAGTCGATGCTGGATTGGCTGGAAACCGACCTTGGCGCACAGGTGCCGCCCGAGATGCTGTTTACCGACATCATCGAGGACATATCTGACCGCCATGCGGTGATGATCAACCGGACGAAAAAGGCCAGTATGATCATGCCCGGTCAGTCGTTATTGATCATGGAGGTCACACCGGCGCTCTACGGTGCCTATCTGGCCAATGAGGCGGAAAAGGCGGCGCCAGAGAATACGCTGGTAGAATGCCTTATGATCGGCGCCAGCGGACGGGTCTACATGGCCGGGAAGCCGGAGGGGCTGGCCAAGGCCCGCGCGGCCGTCGAGGCCGGGTTGAAAGACATTGCCAAGGCGATGAAAGCCAAGTGAGAGGAGCCGAAGGGCCAGTATCTTGACCTTAGAAACGCCAGATAACACGCCCCGCAAGGTGGTGATCCTTGCGCCCGAAAGGGTGCTGGCGTCGGCTATTGTCGGGCCCTATGACGTTTTGTCCTCGGCTGGGGTGGTCTGGCCGCTGTTGCGCCACGGGGTTGAACGCAAGCCGATCTTCGAAGTGTCCACCGTGGCGTTGCAGGCGGGTGAGCTGGACACCTATTGGGGTTTGAAAACCCGGGCGGATCATGCACTCGAGGACATCCAGCAAGCGGATTACGTGATCCTGCCGACCTTCATTGCCCAGTGGAAACTGGGCCCCGATTGGGGGTTTGGCGTTACTGGCTTTGAAGAGATGACGAAATGGGTTCAACGACTATATGACGGTGGTGCCACCATATGCAGCATTTCGTCGGGGGGCATCCTGCTGGCCGAAATGGGGCTGCTTGATGGGCACGAGGTAACAACCCATTGGACAATGGCCGAGTCACTGAGCCAACTTTATCCGCAAATCCGGTTCTCCTTTGATCGGGCGGTTTATCGTGTTGGCGAGGACGAGCGGATCTGGGTCGCAGGCGGCGGCACCTGTTGGCAGGACCTGGTGATCCAGATCATCTCGCAAGAGGCCGGGCCGTTGGTCGCGGCCCAGACGGCGCGGGCCTATACGATATTCGGTCAACGCAGTGGGCAGCTTCCGTTTTCCGAATGGCAACCCAAGATCGACCATGGTGACAGCGCGATTACGCGAGCACAGATGTGGATCGACGAGCAATATGCCGCGCAGGATGTCCTGCCCGGCGCGATCGAGGCTTCGACCCTGGCGGACCGGACCTTCAAACGACGATTCAAGGCCGCAACCGGTCTGCCGCCAACGCATTACCTGCAGCGGGTGCGCGTGGAAGAAGCGCGCATGCTGCTGGAGACAACCAACATGAATGTCGAGGCGGTGGCCGTCCATGTTGGCTATTTCGACACCGCCTTTTTCAGGAACCTTTTCAAGAAATTCGTTGGTCTCAAACCCAGCGAATACCGGGAACGGTTCAGCCTGTTCAGCGAACGGTCCCAAGAGGCCGAAGATGAACTAGGCCGTGCTGTCGCGTGACAGGGCGGCAAACCAAAACAGGAAGGAAAAATCAATGAAACTTTTCACCAAAACGGCCGTTGCTGCGATGCTGAGCATGAGCCTTGCCGCAGCTGCCGACGCGGGCGCCCTGCGCCTGGGCACAGCCGCCCCCGAGGGGTCGCCCTGGGGCAAGTTCCTTGCAGGTTTTGCCGCAAAAACCGCGGAATTGTCGGGTGGCGAGCTGACCATCACGCCCTTTTGGAGCCAGGAGTTGGGTGACGAGCAGACCATGGTCCGTCAGGCAGCCCGGGGCCGGGTCGATATCGTGGCCGTGTCCAACACGGCGATATCGCTACTGGTACCCGAGTATTCCTTGATGTCGGCGCCCTACATCTTTGATAGCCCTGAACAGGCGGATTGCGTTTATGACAAACATATGCGCGACGCCTTCGGGGCGGAGCTTGATGCTGCGGGCATCGTTCCACTGGCGGACTTTGAGGTTGGCCAGCAGATCATCTTCTCCAAGTCGCTGATCAAGACCCCAGCCGATCTTGCCGGGACCAAGATCCGTACCGCGCCGACCATTCCGGATTCGGTGTTCATGGAAGAGGCTGGCGGGGTTGCCGTGCCGCTGGGCGGTGTTGACACGATGCCTGCGTTGAAGACCGGAAGCGTCACGGCAGTGACCTGGCCGACCGTCTTTGGCATTGCCGTGGGATACGCCCAGGAAGCGCCCTTCGTGACCACGACGAACCATGTCTACCAGGTGGGCCTTGTGGCTATGTCCAAGAAAACCGCCGCGGGGTTGAGCGAGCAGGAAATGGGCTGGGTCATTGAAGCGGCCACAGCGATGAACGGCCTGCGGGGCGCCATCCGCGGTGCGGAAGGTGCGCTGATCGGCAAGATCAAGGGGGCAGGTCTGACCGTGCATGATCCCGACGCCGACGAACTGGCCGCCTGGAAAGCCGTCGCCCCCGCTGCACAGGCACGTATCGTTTCGGAAATGGGTGGTAATGCCGCCGAAGTCTGGGACCGGGTTCAGGCCGCCAAGGCTGCCTGCACCAACTGATGGCTGGCAGTCTTGAAGCGCACGATTGACATACTGACCACAATCGAAGGGGCGATCGCCACGCTGGCCTATAGCTGCGTGGCGATCCTCCTGATGGGCGATGTCATCGGACGCGAGCTGTTCGGCATCTCGGTTTTGGGTATCAAGACCGTGGCGGTCTATGTCGCCATCGTGGCCGGGTTTTTGGGCCTCGTGTTGGCCACCAATCACAATGCCCATCTTCGGCCCGAGATATTCGATCACCTCATCACCGGCCGCCGGGGCGCGATGTTTGATCGGATCGGAGACCTGCTGTCAGGGTTGTTTTTCCTGTTCCTGGCAGGATACGCAATCTATTTCGTGGGCCAAACCCGCGCCGCGGGCGATCGGGCCGCCGTACTTTATTTCCTGCTGTGGCCGATCCAGTTGATCATTCCCTATGCATTCCTGTCATCGGCACTCAGGCATTTTGCCTTCTGTGTTTCACCCATTCTGAAATCCAAATCGCAGGACCGTTGATCCATGGATGTTGCTGGTCTTCTTGCCCTGGTCTTTACCTGCCTGTTCTTCCGGATGAACGCGGTTGTCCTGCTCTTGGCGTTGGTGGCCTATGTCCACCTGGTCTGGGGGGATGGACGGCTGGAATACCTGGTCGAGGACATGTGGATCAGCCTCGACAACGATCTCTTGCTGGCGATCCCGATGTTCCTGATTGCCGGGAACATCATGACACGCGGGTCAATCGCAAAACGTCTGATCCGGGTCACGATGCTGGCCACCGACCCGTTGCCCGGGGGCATGGGGGTGGCGACGGTGCTTTCCTGCGCTCTGTTCGCCGCAATCAGCGGGTCGTCGCCCGTCACTCTGCTGGCTGTTGGCGCAATCCTCTATCCGGCCCTGCGCGAGGCGGGTTATTCGAAACGGTTCTCCCTTGGAGCGATCACCTCGGGGGGAACCCTTGGGATCGTGATCCCGCCTTCAATCCCGCTGATTGTCTATGGGCTTGTCACGGAAAAAAGCGTTGCCGACCTGTTCATTGCGGGCATCGGACCGGGTATCCTGCTGACGGCGGTGCTGGCTGGGTACTCGTTCTGGGTCAATCGGCATCTGCCGTCGAAATCCTTTGATCTGCCGGCCTTTGTGATTGCCTTGAAAGAGGGCATCTGGTCGATGCTTTTGCCGGTGATCCTTCTGGGGGGGATCTATAGCGGATACTTCTCTCCGACCGAGGCGGCGGCTGTGGCGCTGGCTTATGGGCTCCTGGTCGAAGCCTTCATTCACCGCGAACTCAGCTTCGCGGATTTTCGCAAGACCACGCTGGATACGGCCGTGATGCTGGGCATGCTCTTTCCGATCATAGCAGTGGCGCTCAGCCTGAAGTCGGTGCTGACCATCGAACGCGTGCCACACGAGCTGGCTATGTGGATCACTTCGATCACCGAAAGCAAAATCGCCTTCCTGATTGCGGTGAACCTTCTGTTGCTTGTGATCGGGTGTTTCATCGACGTGATCTCGGCCATCCTGATCCTGGCGCCCCTGCTTCTGGTTCCGGCGATGAGCTATGGCATCGACCCGATCCATTTCGGGGTGATGATGGTCATCAACCTGGAAATCGGGTTCCTGACCCCGCCCATCGGGTTGAACCTCTTCGTTGCGACAACGGCCTTCCGCGAGAAGTTCTCGGAAATCTGCCTTTCGGTCTTGCCGTTCATGGCCCTGATCGTGACGGTGTTGATGATGGTTACGTTCATTCCGGGAATTTCGCTTTGGCTGCTTCGTTGAGGCCAAGTGTTTCGAGCGCCACGTAGCGACCAGATTGGCCTGTCTGAACTGTGTGGAGACCGAGTGTCAGCGACTGCTTTCGTCGATCTTCTCTAGATCGTCTTCAACGTCGGCATGGCTTCCTTCTGCAACGGTCAAAGTCGGTGTTGCAGGCTTCTGCAATGGCGACAATGGGGCTCTGAAGAGTGCAGTTCCGCCGAAGTCAGTGATGTCTTCATCGCTGAAAACGCAGGCCACGTGAAATGTGTCGCACGTGTGCCAACATGCAAAGTTGGTTCAGGACGGATTCAGCGGGTCGGGGATATGACCAGTGCCAAGGCTATGCGCCAATAGTTCGCGGTTCGCCCGCGGCACCATCACTAAAAAATCGGTCTTTCGAATCGGAAATCGTCAGGACTCCGAAGATCATTGGAGTCCGTAAAACACCATCGTCTTGTGGTGGAATCATCGTAACTCATTGGTTTTTTGAGGGAAATTTTTCTATTGATTTATATTACCGACTGGTAATTAATAAATAATCAAGACGTGGAGGGCCGACGTGGCGTACGAAACCATCGCAGTGACTGAGACCAACGGCGTTGCCACGATCCGGTTATCGCGTGCCAAGCAGATGAATGCTTTGTCATTCGATATGATCGATGAGCTCGCCGACGCGCTAAGCCGGATCGAGGAAAAGGATGGGGTACGATCCCTGGTGATCACAGGAACGGGTTCGGCATTTTGTGCCGGCGCGGATCTGAAAGAAGTTCTCGATACCGTGGGCGTGCCCGGCAAGCGAGATTTTCTTGATGTGATTGCTGTATTGTTCAGGCGCCTGCGGAATGTGCCGATGCCCGTGATTGGCGGGCTGAACGGGATCACAATGGCGGGTGGGCTCGAACTTGCCATGTGCTGTGACGTTCTGATTGCCGGTGAAAGTGCCCGGATCGGTGACGCGCATTCGAATTTCGGTGTTTTCCCCGGTGCCGGCGGCGCGGCGGTGCTGCCTGAACGGATCGGGCTCAACAATGCCAAATACCTGCTGTTCACCGGTGATGCGCTGCCCGCGCGCCGCCTGATGGAGATGGGGCTGGTGCAGGAGGTCGTGGCCGATGACGAACTGGCGGCGCGGCTGCAGACTTTTGGCGAGAAACTGGCGGTGAAAAGCCCGCTGGTGCTGCGCCGGATGAAATCGGTCGCCAACCAATCGATGGAAATGTCGCAATCGGGCGCGCTGCAACTCGAGCTGGAAACGCTACGCAATCACTTCCGGTCGGATGACATCAAGGAGGGCCTCGCGGCCTTTGCCGAGAAACGCAAACCGGTCTTCACCGGGCAATAAGGATCAGACAAGAATGACCAAGACATATGTCATAGGCGTCGGCATGACCCGGATGGGCAAACAGGCCGACAGCACGGTGAAATCCTTGACCCAAGACGCGGTCGATGCGGCGCTGGCCGATGCCGGGGTCCAGAAATCCAACCTGCAGGGCGCCTATTTTTCCAACGCCACCCAGAACCACATGGAAGGCCAGTTGATGGTCCCCGGTCAGGTCGCCCTGCGCGCCATGGGCGTAGGCGGCATTCCGGTGGTCAACGTCGAAAATGCCTGTGCCAGCGCGGCGACGGCCTTTTCCATGGCCAACCAGTTCCTGCGTGCAGGTGATGGCGACATTGTCCTGGCTGTCGGGGCTGAAAAGATGTTTTCGACCGACCGCGAACGGATGTTCAGCGTCTTTGACGGCGCCTGGGACATATCCACGGTCGAGGCCAACAAGGCACAGCTTCTGGCGCTTGGTGAAGGGGTTGAGGTGCCCGAAGGCACGACCTCGCCCAAACCTTACAGCGTTTTCATGGATGTCTACGCCGCCTTCTGCCGGCTGCACATGAAGCATTTTGGCACGACCCAGGCACAGATTGCCGCCGTCGCCGCCAAGAACCACAGCCATTCGGTCCAGAATGAAAAGGCGCAGTATCGCGATCCCTATACGGTTGAACAGGTATTGGCGGCGCCGCCGATCACCTATCCCCTGACCCTGCCCATGTGCGCCCCGATCTCGGACGGCGCAGCGGCAGCAGTGCTGGTGAGCGAAGAGGGGCTTAAACGGCTCGGTCTCTCGCGCGACCGGGCGATCGAGGTGAAAGCCTCGATCATCCGCACCGGGACGGACCGGCTGGCAGAGGATTTCAGCAATCACATCACCGCCCGCGCGGCCCGCGATGCCTACGAAATCGCGGGAATTTCGCCGTCAGACGTGTCGGTGGCGGAGGTGCATGATGCAACCGCCATGGGCGAGATCATTCAGATCGAAAACCTTGGCCTTGTGCCGTTGGGCGAAGGTGGCCCGGCCTCCGAGCAGGGTGTCACCACCATTGGCGGCCGTGTTCCGGTGAACCCGTCGGGCGGGCTTGAAAGCAAGGGCCATCCCATCGGGGCGACAGGGTTGGGGCAGATTTACGAGCTGGTCAGCCAGTTGCGCGGCGAATGCGGTGCACGGCAGGTCGAAGGCGCCAATGTGGCCGTGGCCGAAAACGGCGGCGGGCTTGTCGGGCTGGAAGAGGCCGTGGCGGCCATCACCGTTTTGGCACGCTGAGGAAGGGCAGGAGCATGTATCGCAAGACCGAAGAACAACAGATGGCCGTGGACAGCCTGCGCCGTTTTCTCGACGAGAAACTGGAGCCGGAAATCCGCAAATATGACGATGAAGTTATCCCGGACGAGAAATTCCGCGATTGGGCCGGGCAATTGTCCGAGTTCGGGTTGCTGACCGCGCCCCACCCCGAAGAACATGGCGGCTATGGCATGGATTGGGTGACGCACCTGATGCTGTTCGAAGAGGTGGTCTATTCCTCGCTCGATCTGGCCGTGCCGCTGCTGATCAACGTGGTTGCCGCCGACCTGCTGATCCGCCTTGCCCCGCCGGAATTGCGCGACCGTTACGTGCCGGACCTGCTGTCGGGTAAGAAATTCGTCAGCGTCGGTATTTCGGAACCGGACGTAGGATCGGACGTCGCGGCGGTGAAAACCCGCGCCGTGCGCGATGGGGACCACTACGTGATCTCGGGCGAAAAGACCTGGATTTCCAGTGGGCGCTTTGCTGACATTTTCATCTGCACCTGCCGCACTGAGGAAGGGCTCAGTCATATCCTGATCGACCGCGAGGAACACGGATTCGAAACCCGCGATATCAAGAAAATCGCGCTCAATGGTCAATCCACCGCGCAGGTCTTCCTGAACGAGGTACGGGTGCCCGTGACCAACGTGATCGGTGATGCCGGACAGGCCCTGCGCCAGACCTTGGTGGTGTTTGAGCGCGCCCGCTGTCACATGGCGGTCTGGGGTTACGCGGTGGGGCGTCGCGCCAATGACGAGGCGATCAAGTACAGTCAGGAACGCAGCCAGCACGGCAAGATGATCGCCGGGCACCAGTTGATTGCCGACAAGATCGCCACCAACGCCACCAAGATCGACGCCGCGCGCCTGTTGACCATGCGGGCAGGCGCGATGATCGACGCGGGCGAACGCTGTGATGCGGAATGTGCCATGGCCAAGTGGTACGGTACCGAGATTGCCATCACCGCCGCACGTGATGCGCTGCAGATCCATGGCGGTAACGGCGTGACCAAGGAGTTCATCGTTGAACGGCTGGCGCGGGAATCCCTGATTGGGCCGATCCCAGACGGGACCACGGAAATTCAGAAACTCATCATCGCGCGCGCCCTGACCGGCATCGCGGCGTTCTAAAGGGGGCCCGTCATGCAAATCGAGGGAAAGACCATCATCATCACCGGCGGCGCCTCGGGCCTTGGGGCCGAGACCATGCGTTACCTGCACGGGAAGGGCGCCAACGTCGTGGCCTGCGACATGAATGCCGAGGCTGGCGATGCGCTGGTTGCGGAACTGGGTGAACGCGCCATGTTCGCCCGGCTGGATGTGACCAGCGACGAAGAAGCCGCAGATGTGATCGCGCGGGTGGTCGAGAAATTCGGCGCCGTGCATGTCTGCATCAACTGCGCAGGCGTCGCTGCGCCGGGCAAGATCATCGGCCGCGAGGGCAATGCGACCTCACTTGACGCTTACCGCCGGACCGTCGACATCAACCTTGTCGGCACCTTCAACATGATGTCCAAATGCGCCGCCCAGATGGCCAAGAATGACCCCGAGGATGGCGAGGAACGCGGCGTCGTGATCAACGTCTCGTCCGGGGCCGCATACGAGGGACAGATCGGGCAGGCGGCCTATGCCAGTTCGAAAAACGGCGTGATCGGGCTGAACATGCCCGCCGCGCGCGAGTTGGGCCGCTATGGTGTGCGGGTGAACGCAATCGCGCCGGGCCTTTTTGGCACGCCCATGGTCATGTCGTTTGACCAAAAGGTGATCGACAGCCTGATCGAGGCCTGTGAGGCCCCCAAACGCGTGGGCCGTATGGAAGAGTTCGCCCATGCCTGCGCCTTCCTGATTGAAAATGCCTATGTCAACGGCGAGACGCTGCGGCTCGACGCGGCGACCCGGTTGAAAGCACGGTGAGGTAGGCGGATGCAACTTCGCAGTGGTCCACTGAAAGGTGTTCGCGTGGTCGAAATGGCCGGGCTTGGACCCGCGCCGTTTTCGGCCATGCATCTTGCCGATCTCGGCGCCGAGGTGGTGCGGGTCGCGCGCCCGGGCCAGAAGTTTCCCTTCCCGATCAAGGAGAAGTTCAACATATACGACCGCTCACGCAGATCGGTGGTTCTGGATCTGCGGTCAGAAGATGGTCGGGCCGATCTTTGGCAGTTGCTGGAGCGGGCTGAAATCCTGATCGAGGGTTTTCGCCCCGGCGTGATGGAAAAGCTGGGATTTGGCCCGGATGACGTGCTCCGGCGCAACCCCGCGCTTGTTTACGGCCGGATGACTGGCTGGGGACAGAGCGGTCCGCTGGCGCAGGCGGCAGGGCATGATCTGAATTATGCCGCCCTGTCCGGGGCAATCTGGTCCGTGGGCGACGCAGACGCGCCCCCTCCGGTGCCTCTGAACGTCATTGGCGATCTTGCCGGTGGGGCGATGATGCTGAGTGTCGGGGTGCTGGCTGGCCTGACACATGCACGCGCAACGGGACAAGGACAAGTTGTTGACACCGCCATGACCGACGGTTCGGCGCTGATGATGGCGATGCAGTACGGGTTCCTGTCCGCCGGTTCCTGGAACGACAAGGAACGCGGATCGAATTTCATGAACGGCGGCATGGCCTGGTACGGCTGCTATGAAACCTCGGACCGTCAGTATGTCGCGCTGGGCTGCCTCGAACCGCAGTTTTATGCCGAGTTCCTTGAGCGCGCGGGCCTCACGGATGACCCGCTTTTCAAGGATCAATATGCGCCGACAACGCAGGCCGCGATGAAAGCACGCCTGACCGAGGTTTTCGCCAGCAAGACCCGCGATGAATGGTGCGCCATATTGGAAGGGACCGATGCCTGTTTTGCCCCAGTTCTTTCCATGACCGAAGCACCGGATCACCCGCAAAACAAGGCAAGAGGTACCTTTGTCGATGTGGACGGCGTGGTCCAACCGGCTCCCGCCCCGAGGTTTTCCGAAACCCCGACGGCAGCCCCGACTGCCGCTGGCGCGCGGGAGATGACCGTTACCGATATATTGTCGCATTGGAGTGTTGCCCCATGACCGGACTCAGCTTTGCGGATGTCATGCAGCTTGCCATAATCGGCTTGGCGCAGGGCAGCCTTTATAGCCTGATCGCGATTGGCCTAGTATTGATTTACAAGGCCACCGAACAGATCAACTTTGCCCAAGGCGAGTTCATGATGCTGGGGGCCTTCTTCGGGTTCCAGTTCATCGTGCTTTCGGGGATGCCCTTCTGGTTAGGCTTTCTTCTGGCCATCGCCGTCTTGGGGGCCATCGGATATACCTATGACGCGCTGGTGATCCGGCGGCTCACCGGGCAGCCGGTGTTCGTCATCTTCATCCTGACGCTGGCCACCGGCATCGTGTTGCGCGCGCTGGCGGGGATGTATTGGGGGTTCGACAGTTTCTCGCTGCCCTCGATGATGCCGGGCACAATCGATCTTTCCGGTGTGATCATCGGTTGGGATCACGTGATCGCCATCCTGGCTGCCGCGCTTTTGTCGCTGGCGCTGTTCCTCTTCTTCCGCTTCTCCCGGGTCGGCATTGCCATGCAGGCATTGTCACTCAACCAGCTGGCCGCCTTCTACATGGGTATGCCGGTCAAGCGCCTGACCTCTTCCATATGGGCACTGGCCGCTATGTTCGGCGCGCTGGCTGGGCTTCTTCTCGGCCCCATCGCGCTGGTCAGCACCCAGATGGGCTTCATCGGGTTCAAGGCCTTTGCCGGGGCCATCGTCGGCGGCTTCGGCTCGATCCCCGGCGCGGTTCTTGGCTGCCTTCTGATCGGTGTGGCCGAGCCGTTCTTCGATACCGCCTTCCCGACACTCAAGGGTGTGGGGGCCTATGTCATCATGTTCGCCGTGCTGCTGATCCGCCCGCAGGGGCTGCTGAGCCAAATGCACGCAAAGAAGGTGTAACCCCATGCGTATTACCTTCCGTAAATCCTATAAACAGGACATTCGCCTCTTCCGCGACGGCGCACAGGCGGCGTGGTACCTTGGCTTCCTTGCCCTGGCACTGCTCATGCCTTTGCTGGTCGATGGCTACTACCTGGACGAACTCAGCTTCGTCTACATCTACGCTATCGCCGGCCTTGGCCTGATGATCCTTACCGGCTTCTCGGGACAGGTCAGCTTCGGCCACGCGGCTTTCGTCGCTATCGGGGCCTATGCCCATACGATCCTGATGACCCGCTATGGTGTGCCGTGGTTGCTTTCGGTGCCCCTGGCGGCACTGCTTTCCGGCATTGCCGGTCTGGCGCTTGGCCGCATCTGCTCGAAAATGCACGGGCTTTACCTTGCCATCGCCACGCTGGCCTTTGCCATCATCGTTGAACGGCTGATCGGCTCGGGCGGGGATTTCACCGGCGGTCATGGCGGTATGCCGGTGCCCGAAATCACGATCTTCGGGGTCGAACTGTATGAGAGTTGGCAGAAGTATTTCGTCAACCTTGGCATGTTCGTTGGCGTTCTCCTACTGGTGCGCAACCTGACGCGGTCACGCAGCGGTCGGGCAATGATCTCGATCCGCGACAGCGAGGTTTCGGCCCGTGGCCTTGGCGTCGATATTGCCTTCTTCAAGGCCTATGCCTTCTTCCTCTCTGCCGCGCTTGCCGGGCTATCAGGGTCTCTACTGGCCCATGCCTTCTTCTTCCTCAGCCCAGAAACCTTTGGCATGGGGGAATCGATCCGCCTTCTGCTGATGATCGTGGTTGGCGGGCTTGGCACCATCCACGGGGCCGTCTTTGGCGCCTTCTTCATCATGCTGCTGCCCACGGCGCTGAGCTGGCTCAAGGTGTTGCTGCCTGCGGGCGTTGCCTCGTCCAGCGGGCTCGACAGCCTCGCCTTTGGCCTGATCCTGGTGGTGTTCATGCTGTTCGAACCCGATGGGCTTTATGGTCGCTGGCTGAAAATCCACCACTATTTCAACATCTTCCCGATGTACAAGCGGCGCAGCTTCCAGCGTCAGAAAACCTTCCTCAAGACGGAGCGCCTGAGATGAGCTGGCTGGAAGTCGAAAACCTCACCCTGGCCTTTGGCGGCCTCAAGGCGGTGGACAACCTGTCGTTTTCGGTCGAACCCGACACGGTCTACACCATCATCGGCCCCAATGGCGCAGGCAAGAGCACGGTGTTCAACCTGATCTGCCGGATCTATGACCCGATCGAGGGCGATGTCAGGCTGGGCGGCGAGAGCCTTCTGTCGGCCAAGCCGCACCAGATCATTCGCCGTGGCATTGCCCGGACCTTCCAGAATATCGAGCTGTTCGAACATGCCACCATGCTCGACAACCTTTTGATCGGGCGTCACAGCCGCGGCGGTTTCAAACCCCTGCGCGAGTTGCTCTTCGCCGGTGGCCAGCTCGAACAGGAACTGGCCCATCGCCACAAGGCCGAGGAAGTGATCGAGTTCCTTGATTTGCAGGCCCATCGCCACGCGCGGGTTTCAGACCTGCCCTATGGCATCCGCAAGAAGATCGAGATTGCCCGGGCGTTGGTCGCCGGGCCGGAACTCTTGTTGCTGGATGAGCCCTCTAGTGGCCTGACCACCGAGGAAACCACCGACATCGCCTTCTGGATCGAGGACATCAAGGAAGACCTCGGCATCACCGTGGTGATGATCGAACACGACATGAAGCTGGTGAACAAGGTGTCCGACAAGGTGCTGGCCATTGCCGAGGGCCGCTTCCTGGCCGAAGGCACGGCCAAGGAAGTGCAGGATAACCAAGACGTTCAACACGCCTATCTGGGGACAGGCCATGACTGATCTTCTGAAACTGGAAAACGTCGAAACCTTCTATGGCCGGGTCATGGCCATTCGTGGCGTCAGCCTGTCGGTGCATGAGGGCAAGATCGTCACGATCATGGGCTCGAACGGCGCGGGCAAGACCACGATCCTGAAAACCATTTCGGGTGCGCTTGATCCTTTCAAAGGTTCGATCAAATTGGATGGGAACGAGATTTCCTCGCAAGACCCGGACGTTGTGGCGCGCAAGGGCGTGGCGCATGTGCCGGAAGGGCGCGAGGTGTTTTCCCTGCTGAGTGTGCGCGACAACCTGATGCTGGGGGCCTATTGCCGCCGGGATCGCGAGGCTGTGAAACAGGATTTCGAAAAGGTGCTGGGCTGGTTCCCGGACCTGCGCAGCTTCATCGACAAACAGGCGGCATACCTATCTGGGGGGCAGCAACAGATGCTCGCCCTTGGCCGCGCCTTCATGCAGAAACCGCGTCTGATGCTGCTAGATGAACCCAGCCTTGGCCTGTCGCCGCGCCTGATTGGCGAGATTTTCGACATCATCAAACGCATCAACCGCGAGGAAGGCGTGACCATGCTCCTCGTCGAACAAAACGCCGCCGTGGCGCTGGAAACCTGCGATTTCGGCTATGTGATGGAGACCGGCCGCATCGTCATGGAAGGCGACCGCGAACGGCTCTTGGCCAGCGAAAACATTCAGGAGTTCTACCTCGGGGTAAAGGACGAAGGCGCGCGCGAAGAACGCCGCTGGAAGGGGAAAAAGACATGGCGCTAGACACTGCAAACTGGACCCCGCCCGCCGTTGTAATCGACGGTTGCGATACATTCGCCAAGCTGTTTCGCCAGAATTGCAAGGCGCGCGGCGATGCGATTGCCATGCGCGAAAAGGACCTTGGTATCTGGCGCGCGTTTTCGTGGACGGAGTATTACGACCGCGCCCGGCAGGTTGGCGTGGCCCTGTTGTCCCTGGGTATGAAACCCGGTGACGTCGCTGCGATCATCAGCGAGGACAATAAGGAATGGGTGTTTACCGATCTGGGCACTCAGGGCATTCGCGGCGTCTGCCACGGGCTCTACCCCACCCTGCAATCGCGCCAGATGGCGTTTCAACTGAATGACAGCCAGGCCAAGGTTCTGTTTGTCGAAGACGAGGAACAGCTTGATAAATTCCTTGAGCAAGAGGCCGATCTGCCCCACCTGAAAAATGTGGTGGTCTATGACATGGAAGGGCTGCGCCGGTTTTCGCACCCCAAGGTCATGTCGTGGGAAGCATTTCTGGCGTTAGGCGACGAGGACCGCAGCGCGCTTGAGGCAGAATGGGACAAGCGCATCGACGCAGGCGCCCCCGAAGACCTTGCCATCCTGATCTATACCTCGGGCACCACCGGCAACCCCAAGGGCGCGCGGGTCTCCAACCGCTATATCCTGTCCCAGGCCGACAATGCGCCGGACCTGCCTTTTGGTCCGGGGGACGAGTTCCTGACCTTCCTGCCGCTCTGTCACGCGGCGGAACGGATCTTCTCGGTCGCGATCCCGATCCGCTATGGCTCGGTCATCAACTTCGCTGAAAGCGGCGAGACCTTTGCCCAGGACATCCAAGAAGTCGCCCCCACGGCCATCTTCGCTGTTCCGCGTGTGTGGGAGAAATTCTATTCCCGCATCAATTTCGTCATGCAAGAGGGCACGCCCCTGGGCCGCAAGGCCTATAACATGGCGCTGCGCCTGAATGAAAAGGTGCAGGCCGGCGAGGGTTCCATCCTCACCCGTATGGTAGCGAAGTTCACCGACTACGCCGTCCTGCGCAACATCCGCATCGAACTGGGTCTCAACCGCACCCACACCATCCTTTCCGGCGCGGCGCCGATTTCGCCCAACCTTTTGAACTGGTTTCAGACGCTGGGTGTGTCCGTTCAAGAGGCCTATGGCCAGACCGAGGTCGGCATCATCACCGCCACGGTTCCGGGGCAATCGCCCATCGGCTCGGTCGGTCGCGCGTTTCAGGATGTGGAGTTGAAAATCGCCGAGGACGGCGAAATCCTTGCCCGCACACGCAGCAACTTCTCTGGCTATCATAATGCGCCGGAAAAGACCGATGAAACCGTGGTCGATGGCTGGGTTCATACCGGCGATATCGGCAAGCTCGATGAAAATGGCGACCTGTTCATTCTCGACCGCAAGAAGGACATCATCATCACTGCAGGCGGCAAGAATATCACGCCCTCGCTGATGGAGAATGAGCTGAAATTCTCGCCCTATATTGCCGATGCGGTGGTCATCGGTGACAAGCGCAAGTTCCTGACCGCGCTGATCATGATCGACCAGGAAAACGTCGAGAAATACGCGCAAGACCAGCGTATCCCCTTCACCGATTACAAATCGCTGTGCCGTAACCCGGCCATTGAAGAGCTGATCGACGGGGAAATCGCGGGCGTGAACAAGGGCTTTGCATCCGTCGAACAGGTCAAGAAATTCCGCCTGATCGACATTCTACTTACCGCAGATGACGAGGAACTAACCCCAACCATGAAGCTCAAGAGAAAGGTCGTGGAGGAGAAATATGGCGACCTGATCGCGAGCATGTACTGAACCAACCAACGGAGGAGAAAATGAAACATCTTATCGCAGGATTGACCGCTGCCGCCCTTCTGGGCGCACCGGTGATGGCGGACACCCAAGGGGTGACTGCCGACAGCATCAAGCTGGGCACTTACACCGACCTCAGCGGCCCGCTGGCCGTCTGGGGCGTGCCCAGTGTCAACGGTATGCGCATGCGCATCGAAGAGGCCAACGCCGCAGGCGGGGTGCATGGCCGCACCATCGAGCTTGTAGTCGAGGACATGCAATATCAGGTGCCGCGCGCGGTGCAGGCGGCAAACAAGCTCATTCGCCGTGACAAGGTCTTTGCCATGCTGGGCAGCCTTGGCACGCCGATGAATCTGGCCGTGATGCCCAACCAGCTTAAGGCCGGTGTGCCCAACATGTACCCGCTGACCGGGGCCCAAAGCATGACCGATCCGGTCAACCCGATGGTCTATAGCTTCTTCCGCAGCTACCGCGAACAGTTCCGCGCAGCCGTGGCCCATTTCCACGCAAACGGCGGGTTCTCGACCCCCTGCGTGGCGCAGCTTGCCAACGAGGCGGGCGAGGAAATGACCCACGGGGTTGAAGAACAGCTGGCGGTTATCGGCATGGAAATCGTCGCCAAGACCGAACATGCGGCGACCGAGACCGATCTGACCTCGTCCGTCACCACGCTCAAGAATGCCGGTTGTGACATCGTCTTCCTGTCCACTTCGGTGCGGGATACGATCATCACCGTCGCCACGGCCAAGAAGCTGGGGTTCGAGCCGATCTTCGTGACCAGCATGGTTCCTTACATGGATGCCGTGGCGGGCGCTGCCGGTGGCGCGATGCAGGACCTGCACCTGGTGTCGCCCTTCGTCTATGAATACGCCGCCAACGCGGAAGGCGAAGCCAAACGCATCCTCGAAGCCTACGAGGCCGAACATGGCAAGGCGATGGAGCCGCAGGCGCAGCTTGGCTATATCTTTGCCGACCTGACGATCAAGGCGCTGGAAGCGGCGGGCAAGGACGTGACGGTCGAAAACTTCCTCGCCGCGACCGAGGCGCTGGCAGGGTATGTCGATCCGATCGGCGGTCAACCGGTCAGCTTCTCGGCCGATGACCACCAGGGCTCGGATACCTTTATCATGGCCAAGGTCAACAACAGCGCCTGGGAAGTTGTGGCGCGCGGGCTCGACTACTGATCCCACTCCCTTTCGGGGGCCTCTGCCAATCGGTGTGAGGCCCCCGGCATCAAGCCTGTAACAGTTCGATTTGCAGCGCCAACGCGCGCGCGACCCACGGCCCAACCCGCTAGCCGGTTCTCCAGGCTTGCCCAGATGCCCCTGCCGGTCGGCCTTTCGGACAGAAAGGAAACACAATGAATTCGCATGCGACACCCATCGTCCCGGATACGTCCATCGACGATCTCAAGGCGCTTTTTGCCCGCCAGAAGGCGGCGTCGAACGCCAACCCTTACCCGTCCTATCAGGAACGGCGCGGCAATATCGAAAAGCTGCTGACCCTGACGGAAAAACATAAGCACGACATCTGCGAGGCCATCGACAAGGATTTCGGCAACCGTTCGGTGCGCGAAACCACACTGGCCGATCTCATGCTCGTCATCTCGGGGGCCAAACACGCCCGCCGGCACCTGCGCCGCTGGATGCGCACGCGCCGGGTGGGCACCACCCTGCATTCGCTGCCCGCCACAAGCAAGATCATGCCACAACCCCTGGGCGTGATCGGCAATATCGCCCCGTGGAACTATCCTTATGCCATCGCGCTTTTGCCTGCCGTGCACGCGCTGGCCGCGGGCAACCGGATGATGATCAAGCCCAGCGAGGTGACGGTGCACACGACCGAGCTTCTGGGCAACCTCGTGTCGGACAATTTCGACGAGGACCTGTTGGCCATCGTCACCGGCGGGCCGGACCTGGGCAACGCCTTCGCCGAACTGCCGTTCGATCATTTGATCTTTACCGGCTCCACCGCCGTGGGCCGCAAGATTGCCCAGGCGGCGGCGCCGAACCTGACGCCGATCACGCTGGAACTGGGCGGCAAATGCCCGGCGATCATCGACCACAGCTATGATCCGTCCAAGGCGGTCAACTCGATCCTGCGTGGCAAGGTGCTGAACTGTGGCCAGACCTGTATCGGGGTGGATTACATCTTTGTCCCGACCGAGAAGCTCGACGGGTTTGTCGAGGACATGAAGAAGGGCTTTACCAAGTTCTTCCCCAAGCTCGAAGGCAACGAGGACTACACCACCATTGTCTCGGACCGCCATTACGACCGCCTGCGCAATCTGGTGACAGACGCGCGTGACAAGGGGGCAAAGGTGGTCACGGTCAACCCGGATGGCGGCGAAGGCAGCACCAACAACCGTGTCCTGCCGCTCAACATGGTGATCAACCCGACCGAGGACATGACGGTCATGCAGGAAGAGGTGTTTGGCCCGGTCCTGTCGATCAAGACCTATGACAGGCTGGACGAGGTCACGAATTACATCAACAGCCATGACCGCCCGCTGGCGCTCTATTGGTTCGGCCATGACCGCGCCAAGGAAAAATACATGCTGCAAAACACCTGGGCCGGGGGGATGTGCGTCAACGAAACCCTGTTCCACGTGTTCCAGGAAAAGCTGCCCTTTGGCGGCATCGGGGCCAGCGGCATGGGCACCCACACCGGCAAGGCCGGGTTTGACAGTTTCAGCGCCCACAAGCCGGTCTTCCGGCAGGCGCGGCTGAATTCGGCCGACCTGCTCAACCCGCCTTACGGCAAGCTGACTGACACGCTCTTGGCGGTGATGAAGAAAATCGTCTGACACAGACACATAGATAACAGGGAGAGTAACAATGGCAGATTATGTCGTCATCGGCGGAGGATCCTCGGGAGGGGTTGTCGCCGCCCGTCTATCCGAAGACCCCAACACCACCGTCACGCTTTTGGAAGCGGGCGGTCCGGGGAACTCCAAATTCGTCTCGATCCCCGGCATGTTCGCCGGGCTGATCCAGGACTACAAGATCAACAAGTTGAACTGGCGCTTCCGCACCGCGCCGCAGAAGAAGCTGAACAATCGCTCGCTCTATCACCCGCGCGGCAAGATGCTGGGCGGCTCGTCGGGCATGAACGGCATGGTCTATATCCGGGGCGAGTCCGGCGACTATGACCGCTGGTCCGAACTGGGCAACGAAGGTTGGAGCTACGACGAGGTGCTGCCCTATTTCCGCAAGGCCGAGAACAATGAACGCGGCGCGGATGATTATCACGGCGATAGCGGACCGCTACATGTGAGCAACGGCGACGAGTCCTTTGATTTCTATTCGGCCTTCCTCGCCTCGGGGGAAAAGCTGGACTACCCCAAGACCGCCGATTTCAACGGCGCCAACCGCGAAGGGCTGGGCATCTACCAGTTCACCACCAAGAACGGCGAACGCGCCTCGGTCAAGTTCTGCTATCTCGATCCGATCATGGATCGCAAGAACCTGGATATTCAGGTCAAGGCCACGGTGCGCCGCATCGTCATGGAAGACGGCCGCGCGGTGGCGGTCGAATACGACCAGGACGGCCAGACCAAGCGGGTCGAGGTGGGCAAGGAGGTCATCGTCAGCGGCGGGGCCTTCGGCTCGCCGCAAATCCTGATGCTCTCGGGCATCGGGCCGCGCGACGAGCTGGAAAAGCACGGCATCACGGTGCAGCACGAATTGCCCGGCGTGGGTGAAAACCTGCATGATCATCCGGATGTGATGTTCGTGTTCAAGTCGAAGAAACGCACCGGTATTTCGCTGGGCCCGCTGGGCACGCTCAAGAACCTTGCCGCGTTTTACCAGTATTTCACCAAGCGCAAGGGCTGGCTCGCCAATCCGCCCACGGCGGCGGGTGGCTTCCTGCGGTCTGAGCCGGGCAAGAACAACCCGGATTTCCAGCTTCACATGGTGCCGCTGCCCTATCGCAACCACGCCCATGACTACATGTCGATGATCAAGTGGGGCTTTACCATGATCGTCAATATCGGCCATCCGCGCAGCCGGGGGCGTTTGACGCTGAAGGACGCCAATCCGGGGTCCGAACCCAATATCGACCTGAACCTTCTGGATCATGTCGATGACCTCAAGGACATGCGCAACGCCTTCAAGGTGACCCAGGAAATCCTTCACGGCCCGCCGCTCAAGGATAAGATCGCCAAGCCGCTATACCCCAAGCGTTACCTCGACACCGATGCCGAGATTGACGACTTCCTGCGCGCCGAGGTCAACCACGCCTACCACCCGGTCGGCACCTGCAAGATGGGCCGCGATGACATGGCCGTGGTCGATGCCCGGCTCAAGGTTCGGGGGCTGGCCAATGTGCGGGTGGCGGACGCCTCGATCATGCCCGAGATCATCAACGGCAACACCAACGCCACCTGTATCATGATCGGTGAAAAAGCCGCCGACATGATCAAGCAGGACGCAGCCGCCTGACAAACCTCGCCCCCGGGAAACCACCATTCCCGGGGGCGGCTTTTCGATCCCGCGTAATTCATATATATGCCTGCGCCAACAAGCACGAAGCGAGGACGCCGTGAACGAGATCAGCTGGGGCCGCAAGACCAAGGATTCCAAGCGTCAGCAGAAGCTGAAACGCCGGGTTTTGCTCGACACTGCGGCACATGAGTTTACCACCAAGGGCTATTCCGAAACCTCTATCAATGATCTGGCCGACCTGCTCGATGTCTCGAAACCCGCGCTGTATTATTACGTGAAGAACAAGGAAGATATCCTGCTGCAGTGTGTCGAAATCTCGCTTGAACTGATCATGGACATATTCGAGCGGGTCAACGACCTCGCCCTTTCGGGGATTGAAAGGGTGCGTGCCTATTTCCAGAATTACGCCACGATTTGCACCGGCGATTACGGCTATGCCCTGATCCGCGAAGGCAACAAGCATCTGGGCCCCGAGAACAAGGCCAAGATGCGCAAGATCATGGAAAAGGGACAGGAAGCGGTAGAAGGATTGATCGACGCTGGTGTGAAGGAAGGCTCGATCGCGCCCTGCGAAGCCAAATATGTCGCCTATGTTTTGTTCTCGACCTTCAATCAGATGGCATTCTGGTATTCGCCTGAGGGCGACAAGAGCGAAGCTGAGATTGCAGATCAATTGTTGAAAATCGTGTTCTCGGGCATTGAGCCCAGGAAATAATAAATTTTGCCTTCATCTTTCGGGAAACAGCTTTACCGATATTGATACCGGGATCGTTGAGCTGAAGGAGTGTTCCATGCATTTCTCGAAAAGGACGCCGTCGTACCGGCGAAATACAACCCTCCAACTGCCGAGTTTCGAATAGGGATCGTCACGTTCGGCTAATAGAGCTGAATTCGTCACGAAGTTAGCCAGATCTCGGATGAGAAGATAGCTGCTGTTCGTGGTTTGCGCTAGGAAATCGGGAACGTCCTGCGTCTTTCCAGTCACCACGGTTTGTAACAAAAATCAGCTTGTAAAAAGCATTTCACAACAGGGTTTGGCGTCCGTTTCGGGCAAACACACTGTGCCGCCGTAAAGTGCTTGTTGCGGGAGGTCTGTTTTTGCGCAGGCACAAACCTATAGACAAATGGCGGCTCCGTCCCACTTTACGATGATCGGTCCCGGTTATGGCGAAAGGGCGGTTTGAAATTCGCACCGTAGATTGGCTTGTAGTAACCGCTTTGGCGAAATTGGCTACAACGCGGCGATGGATGTGCCGCACCTGCAAGGGAATGCTGCGTCAGCGAACTCCCGGATGGGCAACGGCGGTAAAGTTCGCATCGTGCAAATTCACGTGCGGAGCAGCGAATGTCGGCGCGCCGACTGAGCCCAGACATTGACTATCGACGCCCCAGCCGTCCGAGCCTTGCGAGTTGCGCCAGCATCTGGGTACCAGTGTCGGAGGAGGTGTTGGAAGGGGGTGGAGTCGGACCTCCAGCAGAGTTCGGACGCGCCGGCAGCGATTGAACTCCCAAGAATTGTCTTGCCCTTAGCGCCGCATACTCTGCACCCGTCGCGCCGCCAATGGCATATCGGTTGTAGACCTGCTGGCTCCCGGCAAGCCCACGGGCGAAGGCGTAGCTCCCGCCAAATCCGGCTGAAAGCGCCGGCATCATGATGTTGCCGGAGACGGATCGGACGATAAAAGGTGTCGCGATGATGAAGCCTTTGGCCATGAGCACCATCATGAAGAACGGGATGAGCGCCCCTATGTTTGAAGCGCCCTCGGGATCGCCGAGTTCTGCGAGTAGGGCCCTTGAAACCCCGGTGATCGTTGCGAAGACACCCGCCACGATGATCGGGTACATTGCGAAGGAGATGAGTGCCGATAGCCAGCGTGCGAAATAGTCCTTGGTCACCTCGAAGAGGGTAAGGAAGATCATGACGGGCGCGATCCCAATCAGGAGCGCGACCATCAACCGTGACGCGACGACGATAAATGCAGCCAAGCCGCCGAGGATTGAAAGTAGCAGGACCCCGAGCGTGTCCAAGAGTGCTCCCGCCATCCAATTCAGTTCGGACCCTGCGGCATTGAGATAGTCGCCAAGTGCCGCGATGAGGTCATCGAATTCTTCGGCGAAGGTTCCTGAAGGCCCCGGAGCGCCGCCACCGACGGAGGCGACCAGCGATCCCGCGATACTGTCGATACCGCTCAGAATGGCTGAAGCGAGCCCATTGAACTGAACCCAATTCGTAGCAAACACACCTATCAAGGCGAGTTTCACGGCCAACCAGAAGGCAGTGCGCCCATCCATGGCGCGGTACTGATAGATCATATTGATGCAGACCAGGATGACCACAAGCGTCGTTCCGACAACCAGCAATGTGCCAACTGTCGCGGCCACTGCGCCGAATTGTGTCTCTGCGGCCGTGTCAAGATAGCCTTCAGCTGTTTCTACGAAGTAGGTGACGACGCTCATGAACGGTTACCAGTTGCCTTCGGCTTCACAAATCGGCATTGCCTCACGCCGAAGTTCGTTTGCCCGCTTGCGGTATTCCGATGTTGCCTCGACGACATCCCAATACTCTGAAGCCGCGTAGCGCTCGAAGAAGACGCCTTCGACCGCCTCCCAGGGCGGATAGCGTGTGGCGCATTCGCAGCTCTGCGCATCAACAATGCGTTGCATGCTTTCTGCCCGGTAGATTTGCTGAACCAGGAGACGCTTGTAGGACTCCCGCATTTCGATGTTTTGCATCCACTCCGGCTCGAGGGGCTGTTCCGAGCAAACATCGGGTTGGTTGTCGAGCGTAGGGATCAGGTTGCGCTCGGCCGTTCCGGGTGTCGCGTAACAAAGCCCCAGCAAACATGCAACGGTGATGACCTTCCTCATTTCGACGTCTCGGTGATCTCGCGTTTCACGAAGGTCGTGTAGCCGTAGTCACCCGCCTCAGCCGTGATGACCTCCCAGCCTTCCGCACCTCGTTCGTTCAGGATGCGGCGCATCTCGCCAAAGTCCTTCTGTTTCCTCACTTCGAAGAACAGGATGTCGTATTCAAACTGCTTCATTGATGGTGCCTCCGCTTGTGTTGGTCCCGGGGAGATAGAATTCGGTGATGCCGCGTGCGCCATCTTCGCGACCAGCCTGAATGATCACGTCGATCGAGCTTTCGATGTATTGGACCATGTCCTGGTAGGTCATTGGGATCTCGGTCTTGAGCGCGGCAATGGCCAGGCGCTGCACGGCGAGTTGCGGCGTCTCGGCATGAAGCGTGGTCATCGAGCCGCCGTGACCGGTGTTGATGGCCTCGAGGAAGGTCATGGCCTCCTTGCCGCGCACCTCGCCGAGGATGATCCGGTCGGGCCGCATGCGAAGGGTTGCCGTCAGAAGCACATCGGCGGTCTGGAACTCCGCATCGCGATTGGCGATCAGGGTGACCGCATTTGGTTGGGAGGGCAGAAGTTCGGCGGCCTCCTCGATGGTAACGATCCGCTCCTCGTCGCCAACATGGGACAGGATCTTGCGCGCGGCGACGGTCTTGCCGGTTGAGGTGCCACCGGAGACGATCATGTTGAGCTTGTTGTCGACGCAGAATTTCAGCGCATCGTTGATGTCTTCCGCGGTCACCACTTCCCGTAGAGCGCGGTTCTTCTCCTGTCGCAACTCTTCGAGCTTGCGCTCCTCGCCGTAGAGGAACTTCAGTTCAATCCGATCCAGCGGCAGGCTCGAGAAGAAGCGCAGCGAGATTGACATGCCCGAAAGCACGGCGGGTGGCGTCACCACCTGGGCGCGGATGGGCCGGTCGCGATAGGTGATCGAGACCGAGACGATGGGTTTGTCCTTGCTCATGGTCGTGCTGGCAGAGGACGCGATCTGGTTGCCGAGGTCTTTGACTTCTGTGGCGGAAAGGCGTTGGTCCAACACTCGCATGAAATGGTCGCCTTGGAATTCTCCCCAGCAGGTGCCGTCGGGATTGATGCAAATCTCGATCACATCATCGCGGGCGGCATCCCGCAGCTTGTCGAGCGAGGCCTGGAGATAGGAGAGCGTCATGGGTCAGAAGATCTCCAGATCACGATCTACCATGACGGTGACGCGCGCACCCTGATCGATATGGATGACCGGGCCGATGGAGAGGTATTCGCCGATCACGGAATCGGTGGCATCAGCCAGATCATCGCCAACGTCCTCGAGCACTTCGGCTGTGGTTTCATTTTCGACCTGGGCTGCGGCAGCGCTTGGGGCTGCGGAGATGATCGAGATGAGCGCGGCCGAGCCGAAGCGTTGGGCAAAGCGTGTGTCGACAAATCCGGTCACGCCGGACCGGCCCAATTCATCGCCCCCGAAAGCACTGATCTGGATGGATTGATTGTCAGGCAGGATAATTCGGTCCCAGGCGATGGTGACGCGGCGCTGCGATATCTCGATGCCGGACCGGTAACGGCCGATGAGACGCGAGCCGCGCGGGATCAGCAGCCGCGTGCCATCAAAGCTGAAGACATCTTCGGAGATGATGGCACGGGTTTGGCCGGGCAGGGAGCTGTCGAGGGCGGTTTCCATCACGGCCTGGATCATCGTGCCCTGGATGACGGTTGTCACTGTACCCTCATTAATCAGAATTGCCTTTAAAATTATCGTTTGTTTTCAGCGGCACGATGTACCCTTAATTT